>JAABUP010000042.1_pt1 | contig 290519 bp, 223 predicted proteins | sample 5559201 | NCBI WGS metagenome assembly JAABUP01 (sample SAMN10711887, study PRJNA513373) | rock metagenome | isolation source: Antarctica rocks | place: Antarctica
CCCTCCCCACCCCATCCTCTCCCCCACCTCCATCCCCATCTCCCTCCCCAGCCACAGCCCTCACCCCCTCAACCCTCCCCTCCTCAACCCACTCTTCAACCACCGGCTCCAATTTCTTGCGCAGCAGGGCGTGGAGGATGGATGGCTGTTCGCGGCCTGGGAAGGTGGGGAGGGGGTAGGCGATTAGGGAGGAGAGGAGGGGGGCGTGGGTGTTTAGCAAGGAGGTGAGGGTTGTGAGGTTTTGGGCGATTATGAGGGAGGCGGTGTGGAGGGAGGACCTGGGTGGGTTGGTGGTTGGTTAGCGCGCTGTGGGGATTGTGGTGGTGAGGGTTGGGAAGGGAGGGGTAGGGGTTAGGGGGGGTGAGTTTACCATGGTGGGAGAGGATCTGAAGTGAGGATCTGTTGCTGGAGAGAGAGGAGGGAGTTGGTGAGTTGGGACAGGCGTTGGCGAGTCTGTTCGAGGATCTTGATGTCTTGTGGGGATAGGGTCGACATCGTGGAATTGTACTGGTCAATATTCGCGGGATGGTAATGGTGGACACTTCAATTTGTCTTATATCTACTTCGAAGGTTTGGACCATGAATGAAATGGAAGACGCCAAGACCACTTGGGCATATGCAAAGAAGCAGCGACGAAATATATATTATGGTTGCTATGTTACATGCGCACTCTTTACGTGGCCATCAATGCTCCACGCTATGCAAACCACCGGTCAAAATTAGTAGTAAGACAGAGTTGAACTTCTTTAGTCCTCTGAAGGGTCTGCATCGGGTGAACGATCCTCATCAGAATGATACTCAAATGCACGTGGTAATTCGGCATCTTCTTCCCCTTCGGCACCCTCATCGATCGCGGTCAGTACACCGGCTGCCTCTGCCGCACCCGTGGCCCCATCCCTCACTGTCTGGCCTTGAGCGAGTGCAGCAGCCCCTTGATCTTGGATAGTTTGCGGGGCTGCAGCTGCTTGCGTAGGCCTCTTTCTCTTCATCACTAATAGACTCTTGGGCTCCGAAGGAGTGGTGTCATGGAGTAAGATGACTCCACCAGTTGGCTTCTTGACAGGCTTATACCGGCTGTCGGGAAAGCTCACATACTTGAGCTGGGCCGGGAGTACCCTGGTCATGTTTTCGAGGCTATAACCTATCTTTTCCTTCTCAAGCTTCTTCTTCAGAGTCTCGGATTTATCCGCTTCTCTAGCGTCTTCCCCATCATTCTTATCGCCGTCGGACTTCTCCCCTTCCTTTTCTGCTCCAGGTTTTATATTTGGCTCATCAGTCTCCATTTTGTCGTTAGTGTCAACCCCCTTGGTAGCAGTTGGAGTTTGGTCGATGTCCATACTTTCGCGCCTTTGCTGCTTCTCCTTTTTCTGGGCACGTCGCTTCGCTTGGGCAGTTGTGGATAAGACAGCAGTCTTGACTTTCTCAGGAGCGTCTTCAGTCTTGGCCTCTTGCTCTGGGGGATAGTCGAACAGACTTGGTCGCGTAGCACTATGGAACTTAAGTTTTGGGACATCCAAATCTTTATCGAGTCCAATGACGGACGTTGGGGTGAAACTGAGACACAGGAAATGTGTCAAAGGAAACCAATACCAGTATTGGGTGAAGACTGCCATTCCAACTATACCAGCCATGTTCAAATTGCCGGTCTGTGTTTGGAGGCTGATGGTGCAATTCCGTCCTCCAGCGTCGATGATACCAAGCGATATCGCGCTGCCAAACTTGGTCATAGCATCTTCATGACGATCGCCAATGGCTTTCTGTAACGTTTTGCGAATGGTGCCAACCTTAGGATTCATGACTTCATTTTGTTGGACCATAATCATCGAGAGTGCAATTAGGGCTCCCTGTCGGACAAAGTCGGTTGGGTCCTTGATCATAGGCTCCAGGAGATCGATCGCTTCATCCAAGCCTGTACCGGCGCATGATATTCCCAACGCCATGGCCGCACCATATCGTACGTGTGGATTGTAGGATTCCGATAGTAGCTCAACCATTCGCGGAACACTTTTGGGCTTCCTGAAAAGGATGAAGCCCAAACTCATCACGGCATATCTTCGAACATCGTCGCTGACATCGCTGACAGCCACATGAAGAAGCTTGCGAACAGCCTTATTGCTACCAGTACCGCAATACGCCATGGCGAGGGTTTGGATTCCTCCATAGCGTAGAATTGGATCCGGATCATCCAGTAATCCATTCACCAGCTCGTCAGCGCCTTCCTGTCGATTGTACATGATAAGCGCCATCCCTAAACCAAGACCGCGAACAATCTTCTCATGCTGCGTGTCGTGAGCATACTGTATCATATCCTCGAGTGCCTTGATGTTTCCCGTTCCCAGCATGATCAGTCCCATGGCAATGCCTACAGCTTCTCCGTTGAGAGCGGAGTCGGTGTATAGAACAGCTTTGAGATCTTCGTATATAGCTTCATCACCAGTTGCCATCCCAGCACAACCTAAGCCAAGAGCACCTCCGTGCTGAACAACTTCTTCCGTAGCTTTCTTGAAATGATCTCGAATGACTCTTAGAGCTAACGTTTCGTGGTTGGCGTATATCAGGCCCAACGCATACAATGAGCCCCCCTGGCTATAGACAGACCCCGAATTTGCCCCCTCCACGGTATCCTTTGGTAGGTATGGCTTCAGCAGTGCCTGCCCGTTACCAAGATCACCACGATGTATGACTCCGAGTGCAGCGGTAGCAGTAAACTTGGACCAATTGACCGCTTTTCCCAGCCATTCCAGGTTGTCGCGGAAGAAGTTGGCATTCATGGTCCCAGCGTTCATGAAACCACATGATAATGTGACTGCGGTATGAAAGATTGAGTTTCGGGCTTCCAGACTGTCTTTAAGCTTATTGAGTATTGCAACATCTGCATGGTTGTTTCTGTACAAAAATTCAAGATTGATTTGTATGGATTTTGTGCCCGCTAAAATGTCCTTTATCGACTCGAAGGCATGCTTTGTCTCTCGGGTGAGAGGTGGGGGGTCTTTATGGACGCCTGGAGGGTACGGTTCTCGGTCGAGCGGGTCCGGCTCACCGTCGACATGATCTTCGTCCATCGTGTCACCATGGATCGAATTCGACGCTTCCGTATCTGGCGGTAGGCCTTCGATGACATCTCCCAAGAATTGCTGTGAGCTATTATCCACAAGATCAAAGGCGATCTGATATGCTTCAGCCAGACGTGGCGGGCCACCAGTCTCGACAAGGTCAATGAGCAGCTGCGAAGCCATAGCATGCTCATTCAGATACACTATACATTTTGCGATCGAGAACACATCAGGATGCGGAACTTCTCGTAGTAGCTCGAGGATGAGCTGCAACAGCTGCAAGACAATAGTATTAGCCTGGCTATGACCCAGATAGTTAGACTTTAGGTGCTTACTTGCTGCCTGAGGCTACGCTCCTGGACCACATCCATACATATGCCCAGTAGATAATCCAGAAGTTCCTCAGCTTGTCCAACGCCATTGGAAATCTGTCCTTTTTCGTCTGCACTGGCGCGGGAAATTGCCCGTCGAATGACCTCAAAGTTTCTGGCTTCTACAGCAATACCAACAACCTGCCGATACCGCTTTTCACGGAAACACCGCTCGAACAACTGATCTATGATGCCTTGCAATGGTCGCTGAATATCGTGATGTTGAGCGAGTGTCGGTACTCCTGGAGCAGCAGAGTTGCCGCTTTGCAATGACGGATGGAGAGTGGTCGTGCTATCTTGGCGTGATAGCAGTGACTTGGATGGTAAAGTGGCTTGAGAGAATGGCATTGTCGGAGACGCCAGACTTGCTGACGTACTTGAGGCACCGTTGGCTGTGGAAGGGAAGGCGGTGTTTAGCTGTGTTGATGGTTGATTGGAACCACTCGCAGGAGTATCAGCTCGAGCTATATAGGTATCGACACACTTGGAGATGATAGTATCTTCATATTCTCCGTCGTGATCCAAGTCGAATAATTTCCCTGCCCCAAGGGCAAACACCATGCTCTCGTTATATTCTTGGAGATTATAGTAGACCTTTGATGCAACGAGGGCGGCCAGCTCACGCTCTGGGAATCGCGAGTCTTCATAGAGAGCCTCGACTTCTCCGATTGATGCTACCACCTCTGTCCATAATGAGTCTATCTCTTCGTTGAGTTTCCTCAGCGCGAAGATTTGGAGCTCATGATCTGGCTCGGACAGGAAGCCTACCACCCCAGCCGCCGAGGTTAAGCCCACCATGTTCCGGGGAAGACAATGGTGAAGGTGCTGATGAAGGTGCGCGCGATTTCAACTCGAGGGTGACGGCTCCGGCGAGTATGAGGCGTGAATGCGTGCACAAGAGCTCAAATCAGCCTTGCCGGGATTTCTCGAATGAGAATTTGCGCCAAATGGAAGGTTCTGATACTGATGAGAGACCGAAGGAACGAATGCTGATGAACAGAGCGATGGCAGTGTTGTACTATCGAGCTGTCCAGGCAAGACAAGAGCGTCACGTACTATGTAAACTATCCGTAAGGTAGATCTACCCACTATTCTACCTTAGCTTCCTGTGAAGCTTGGCGTAATCTCTAGGCTAGTACAAATTCGTGTTGATCTGAATAACGGCGACCACAGGATTGATTGATGTTAGAGCGAACCTTCGGGCTTCAGCGGTGGATGTGCATTAAAGATGGAGACAAGAGACACTGTCTAGTACTCTCTACCAGCTTTACACCCTCCTTGAATGGTTGACTATCCTCTCTCTCGCCATGCCAGCTGTTGTGCGCGAAGCCTAGAATACACGACCTCCCACGATTGAGGTGCGCAACAGAAGGAAGCCTATATACTATTCGCGACTTGGCCTCAGCTGGTTTCTGAAGTGCAGACTATTTGCCTGGGCGCACTGATACGAAACATCGTCTTGCGCGGCAACCTGTACCGGAGATTCGTACAGAGGGGACACTTGTGGAGGGCAGAAGGGGTTTCTCTCTTCAACATAACGCTCCCTGTAGGATATTGTTTCGAGAGTTCCTAAGAAGCACAACCGGCCGAAAGAGGAGACAAAAAGAATAAGCTGCGATTGGAGCACGCTAGGTTAACCATCACGCTGATAGTTGGGGACCTTGAAATACTCGGACTATTGGGCAAGCGACCTTGTATAATAGCTATGGATATCAAATCCATAATCGATTCGGAGGACACGCCTCCAACCCGAAAGCCGTCAGTACCGGCTCCCCCAAAACAAGAGTACCGGCCGAGCCCAACGGGATTTCGCAAAACTCAGGCTCCAGCATACGACAATCGCCGTGATGCAAGACCTCCACAACCGTCGCCGTTACAGACACCTTCACACAATGGCACTCACTTCAATACTGCATCCCCTAACGACAACCTTCGCTCGCCATATCGACGCACATCTCCATATGGCTTGAACAAAGGGCAATACCCATCTGCGCAAGCCCCGAATGTGAGCCCTCACCACGTTCAGCAAGTTCCTTACTACACGACACGCGAGATTAACTCAGCGAATGGTCCTCCAAGCGGACGATCGTTTGGCCAAATAACGCCACTCAGTCAGACCCCCACTGCAAGCACGCCCGGTAGTACAAGTGCCTACTCTACCTTCCAACGCCCAACGTCCTCTCATTCTATACCGACTCCGAATTCTACCCAACACTCTTCAAGTATGCTGCGAGAATCTCCCCAACCATTAAACACGAGTTCACGGCCATTGTCCCAGCCTCGAGGCGGTCAGCAACATGCCAGCCAGCCAGGCACTCCCTTGGGACCGCCCTCTACTTACCACAGGCAGAGTCTCAACACTCACTGGGAGTCTCCAGGAGCGTACAGTCATCAAAGCAGTCTTCCAGGAGGGCCTGCCAGCCAAAATGAGATCCAAAACCTCTCGGCAGTATCTCGTGGATCGCCTCCTGTCTATCGCGAGCCACGGTCTAGCATACAGGAGCACCGTGATTCTCGCGAGCGAGAGAGAAGCCTCAGCGTTAGCCCAAAGACAAGACTACATAGTCCTCCTAATACGAATCGGGTGGAATCAACCGAAGGCCCACAAGATCCTTCAGTCAGATGGAGCGGACAGATCACACCTGCAAAGCGTAGAACTGAACCAGAGTTATCCGAATCTGGAAGATCGAGTGAGCCTAAGTTGACACGGACGCCTTCTCGTTTGGTTGGCTTGAGTGGCCTCCTCAACGCTGAGCCTTCAAGTGAAACCTCCGAAAGGGTATTCCGCCCTTCGCAGACGAAAAGCCCTTCTAACAATGAGCAAGATAGCGATATTGAAGTCCTAGATTATGTTCCTCTAAACCGACCGTCGCAGAATCACTCGTCTTCGTTATCTGGTCCAGCGTCTCAACACTCACATGATCATTCGATGAGTCATTCCATAAAGCCATCCCAAATTTCTACACCGATAACATCCGGCTCAATGACATCAGCTCAAAACTTTGCCTCTACGAGACCTGATCAGGCAGTATCAGATTCACTTCCAAAACTCCCTTCACAACCTGAGATGATTTCATCTTTCAAACAGGCCGCTCTCAAGACATCAAATGGTCTCATCAACGCCCCGTTGCCGCAAGGCCAGAAAATTTCTCGTGGGAAGAAACAGGCAAAAAGGCCAATGCAGGAACCCTCAGAGACCGAAGCCCCTAACACTCATGATCTTGTACACTCTCGACCTGCAAAGAAGAAACCTCGTCTCGAACAGCTGCAATATAATGCCGAGCCAGCATCCATCCAGGAATCGTTGTCTCAACCGAAGAGAAGTCACGTGCATAGAGTCTCTCGCTATGAAGATGTCCCTATCTTCGCTCAGTCTGTCCGTGGGCCACAGAGAACTAAAGATCTCTTCGAGAGCAATCGTAACGGGGTCCGCCAAGGCCCGGCGACAGCAATACACGCGCCATACGTAGCCGTAGCAGCAGCAGCAGCAGCAGCGGAATCTCACCGTCAGGGGAACGGAATATTAGCATCCAACAATCAATCACAACCGACCAATGGAGTACCCGTATCCAACGCCCAATTGGCCCCTACGAGCAATGGACTCATGGGAGCTTGGGAATACAACATTGCCAACGTCGAACCACTGGATGAAGTGATTCGACTTGTATCTGATTTCTTGTTCCTCAATGTTGTTATGGATGACAAAGTAGGTGTTGCGCCTGCTGGTGGAGGACGGGGCCTAGGCGCCATCTTTGAAATTGAAGCCAAGATTGGCCGAATCATTGATAACAACACCAATGATCGAATCCGATTACCCGTCGAAAGTGAGTGTGTGCTTAGCCGTTCGGATCCGAGTATCAAAACTCGGTTTGAAAGCTCTATGACAGAGGTCAGTCTTCACCCTATTTTTCCGCTCCTGTTTGGTACCAATCAAGTAACATTGCATAGCAACAACATTTCACCCTCAACAAGTTTCTGAATAATGCCTTCCTGCTTTCCCGAGGTCCCAAAGCAGGCGCAGTGCCTCTCCGCAAGCCCCGTATACCTATGACCTATAACCACACTCACGAAACCGACACGCAGTACGGGCTCTCCCAACAAGGCTCCATGCAGCTCCCACCTACTCTTACCCATGGCAAGAAACAACCCAAAGTACGTGTGACTACAGACGACAAGACCGGAGAGATACTCGCCAGAATAATTAAGGTGCCTGTGGCCGACATTCATGTTTACTGCCCCCGCACCCTTTTTGATTGGCGCATCAGCGTGAACATCGAGATGGATTTCAATGGCGATATGTCGGAATTGGTAGTCATGGACAAGCGTGATACCAAGGGGGATAGAAAAAAAGACCGTGTGAGCTACAAACATTTGCAGTATCAGATCGATTTAACTCAGGTTACGTCTTCCGAAGTAAGTTGCGGCCATGTTCACGGTCTCACACCACGGTTAATGGTTAATACTAACATGATATGCTAGCCGGACAACAAGGCCAGGACACACGAACTCGAGATCGAAGTTTCCAGCGAGGAAGTTCGCAGACAAGGTCGGCTGGTGGGGAACCAGGAGCCCAACGAGTACGAGAAGCTGATCAAAGGCTTTGTGGACAACGTGCGACTGCTGGCGAGACATTGCGTGCAATGAGCGCTTGTCGTCGCGTTCGTGTCACGATAGTTAGTGATGATGGGCTCAGGAGGTCCTCTTTTCATAATCCAACATTGATTGGATGGCACGGGTTTTTGATTTTCGATATTGCTATGAGCGTTCGCGTCGCTAGAATATGATACCCCCATGGAATACAGATTATTGTTGTTTACTCGTTATATCATTCGCAGCGGTACAGAAATATATCCCATGTTCACCATACCGAGCACGTTTTTTGAAGACTCCTTTCTTTTGTTGATTTTCTTTCAATATAGCGAAGCTTCGATCTCGCCAGACTTCCCAGCGACCATAATCCATATCACTATTAATCCTCCCAATCCTCACAACTTACTCCCCAAACTCACCAATCCTCCCCATCCTCCCCATATCAAAACCCGCGTATCCATAGAATACCCCAACTTACAATCCAAACTACCCACATAACAATAAGTAGTTACTCACCAACCACATACCAAGAAACGCATTCTAATCTGCATTCGCCGTTCGAAGCTAAGAAATAGATTAGCTTAATTATATTGCATTTGGAGTGGGAGTGGGGTCGTATGTTGGATTTGGGATTTGAGGTCATGAGGGAGTTGGGGTGGGGGATGGCATGTGGTATGTGGTGTGATGGGTGAGAATTATGGGGGGTTGGACGAGTTTGTGTAGGGAGTTGTAAGGGGGGTTATGGGATATGGATATTCGGAGGGAGGTAGGTGGCGAATGAGCCTTTCACAGCGAAAACCTGTTGAGACGCGTCCATGGATATACGTGCTGTAGAAGAGGTTTTTAGTGTAGAAATGTGGCACATGCTTTCAGAAAAACTGTCAACACGACCGCTATTGCATTTGACTTGTCTGCAACACACGCAGATATACATACCCCGAAACACCACGCCGTGATGCAACTCCCCCTCAAAAACTGGCAGTAATCTAATCGCATTCCGAGCACCAATATTAAGACATGGGACATAGAACATAGAGGACATCACCGCTTCTCCACAAGTAATACATGCATCGCAAGGTAAGCAATCACAATAAAAGAGGCCGAAAAGATGGCCAACCCGACAACATCGTTCCACAAAGCACTGTTGTCGAAGCCGAAAGCGCTGAGGATGGATGCGCCTGGGACTTCGATGTCGAGACCGTACTTGTTGTCGACCAGGGTGAGGTATTTGACTTCATTGACGATGAGGCCTTCGAAGCCGTAGTGGAAGATGGAAAGCTGTGCATCGTTGGTCAGAGGCACACGAGTGGATAGAGCGAATATTCAACTTACAGTCTGCAACCACAGTGCGGGTTTCGGGATGGCATCATGGTTGAGTAGCAGACCGGCGAAAAGCAAGCTGAAGAGCATCACGAGGCTGCCAATCAGGTTCGCGACACCCCCATCCTTGAACACTATGCCGATGAAGAGGCAGATGGCCGCTGCCGCCAGGTTGAATAGCACTAGAATCAAAATAAACTTCAGGAATTGCGGCCATGCCGGAGTCAAGCCTGACATCGGGTAGACAATGGCTCCCATTATGATTGGGGGGATCAGGCGGAGAGGAACAATGTCGAAGACGACCTTGGCCGCAAAGTATGTAATGGGTGAATAGTAGCCATTCGCTCTCTCTCGTACGAACAAAAGTCTTTCGGAGGAGAAGACCGTAAGGCTAGTCAGGGTGCTGAAGCCAAACAAGGCAAGGAGGAAGAAGAAAAGACCAAGCCTGTTCTGAAAGCCCTTGATGTCGTCGGTCAGACCGTAGAATAAAAAGCCCGACAGGACAGCGAGGAGTATGGCAATAGCGTAGTGAGTGAGCATGAGCATGGGGTTTCGGTAAAGGTTTCGCCACGTTCTCCGCGAGAGGATTGTGAATTGGCTGATATAGCCAACTCGTCGATAGCCTTTCATTGTGCCAGACACTACTGCCTGATTCGATTCGCCATTTGCGGAACCATTGGCATTCGAGGCACTGCTCACTGCGGCATTGATATCGTCTCGGACTTGACCGGCAACATCTGAGCTCGTGTAGCTCGAGACAAGGTCGTCCAATCCGGTCCCAGTGCCGTAAGCCGGAGGTGGAAGTTGATGTGGATCGTCCATCATCTGCGGTGGAATTTGACCATGCTGTTTCGATAGTCGGATGAATTCAGCGCTGTTACTTCGGTCGTTCGGGTCAGAGGTCTCATCATCGGTCTTCGGGGTCAGGGGCGATTCCATGCCTGTATTGCTTTTCTTCCGAGTGTACAACTTCCGATCTTGCTGCTGTTTGATGGATTGTTTGCGTTTGCTCTTTGGCCTTCGGATCTCTGACTCGTTGTGGCTTCCGTAGCTGCTAGTGTCCATACTCATATTGGAGGCACTAGCGATGGACTTGATGGCACGAACGCTGCTATTGACTGTCCGCATACTTCCACTACCTCCATCGAAGCCATTTGGACCGTTATGTTCCGACGGTGCATGGGCTGCGTCAGCGTGCATGGTGAGGTCGACAAGGTAGTCCGCAATGTTAAAGCCTGGTGGGCAAGGATATCCAATACGGTCAAAGTAATTTTGGCAGCTGGAGTACGGTCCAGAATAGACAGCCCTGCCTCTGGCGAGGAGTACAAGATGGTCGAACAAAGCAACGATATTCGACCGAGGCTGGTGGATTGTGAAAATCACTGTTCTGTTGTAATTCTTAGCTAGCGTCACCAGGCACTCTATGACATTGAAGGCATTAAAAGCATCCAGTCCGCTTGTTGGCTCATCCATGAATAGGATACTAGGGCTAGTGACCAGTTCGCAAGCGATCCCAACTCTGCGCTTTTCGCCACCAGATATTCCGCGTCCGTTGCCTTCCTCTGAACCGATGAGCTGGTCCTTGATGGCAAGAATCCCTAGTTGCTTCTCGACTTCATAGACGCGTTGTTCCTTGATCGAGATATTCATGTCTCTTGGTAATCGCAGAAGAGCGCTAGTCATGATGGTTTCATGCACTGTGAGCGTTGGTAGCATTGTATCGTCCTGATCGACGAATCCAACAACGCTCCGATACTCGTTGTCGTCAACTTTTTCTCCGTTCACATAGAAACTACCCTGTACCTCTCCTCGTTTATTTTTCCTGGCTAGTATGTCAAGAAAAGTCGTTTTGCCAGCCCCTGAAGCACCCATTATGGCCATTAATTGACCAGGTAGGGCAATTCCTTGCACGCCTGAGAGAATTTTTTTTCCATTAAAGCTGTAGGATACATTTTCGAATTGCAAAGATGCTGGCTTGTGTTCTGCCATCATCTGGGTGAGATCGTCATCTGAATCATCAGATAGATGTATCGGGCCGTGTTTGAAAGATCTTCTCGAAAGGTACCAAACAAGGAGAATCACAAGAACGACGAACAGGGCACAGCCGGCGATGACTCCAGCAATCAAAGGCGTGTTGATTTCTTTGACTGGCCTCGTGTAACCTGGCACGTCCGTTCGATACATGCACTCACCCCATGCACACTGCATGGTGATTGACTCGTCTCCAAAGACGTTCTTGATGAGCCCATTCATTGCCGGCTCCTCGAATTTGCTACCATCGCTACTGCTGCCTCCTTCAGTCCTGACTGAAGAGAATGTCGCTGGGCCTTTTATCTCTTCGGTCAAGAAATCTCCGATGTCAATGGACCCCGGCTCTCCACACAGCATACGACCCGGAACGCAGGCACACTTGATGTTGTCACAATTGTATTGAGTGGTATTCCTGTCATATTCGCTGCTCGAAGAGAACGAGCAAGTGTCCAGGCTGCAGTAGAACGACTCAACTTGGCCAGTCCAGAATTGGAAATTGCAAGTATCGTCTTCAGCGTTGCACGAGAAAGTCGCTTGAGGCGTTCGCTCCTTCAGCTGATCCAGGATCTTCCTGTTCGTAATATCGCACATCTGATGGTTCTCCTTCACCACCACGCCATCCTTGTAACACACCCCTCCAGTATTCTCCGGCATCAAGGCATTGCAAGCATCATTGGTCCTGCACACGTTGCAATTTATACCCTCCCAACCGTCTTCACACACGCAATCCCCGTCGCCTCTCGGTGCCCTGTCCTTTCCCTTCGCCAACGAGCCACATAACGGCTTCGAGCAGTCCTCGCCCCCGAAACCGGGCGGGCAAGAGCATTTGCCATTGTATTTGTTGCATGTGGCGAATTGGGCACATTGGAAAGCTTCAAGGTTGCAGTTGAAGCAGGGAGGGCAGTCCGGGGGTCGGTCATCGTCGAAAGTAAGGCCTGATTGGAGGAGGCCGGCTTGTGAGTAGTTATGGTATGCATTCGATGGCCGTAATGAGGCAAACATGCCCAGCGCCGCGAGCGCAGCCCTTCTAGTGATCATGATGGAAGCTTTGGCTGTAGCCTAGGGCAAGTGAAAGCGCTGATAAGATCGAACAGGACTCCAGAACGGCGGGCTACTCAAGGCATGAGCTTATCATAGCTACGAACATTCCCTGGTGATATTACAGTAGAGTGAAGTCAAAGATATTGAGAGATGAGGCAAATATGGAAGGATACTTAGGTCTTGTGCTCATTGAAGCTGGGGCTGGGGCTTGGCAACCTTCTTCCGCCTCGGCTTTACTTTGGCCGGCTATATGAACTGCTGCGGAGGGGCGGAAAGGGGTCCGTGAGGGGTTTGGAGTCGAGTCTCTGCAACAAGATACAACAGTATCTTACCTACCTGAGATCTAGTTTGTGATGGCGCTGGCAAAGGTCAATCCGTTTGCTGTTGAACAGGTAAGCATCACTACTGCGTTCGAAAGCTTTCGACATCTCCCACACCCTTGGATGTACACAGGATGAGCGCACGGGTCATTAGAGCGCATATCGCTCTAGTTTTTATGCAGGTGAAGATAAAAGGGAAACAACCAATCGTAAGCTGACGTGCTTGTCCCTAGTGGATGGACAAGCATGAAGTCAACGCAAAGTACAATATTGCCGAAACATGTGTGGCTTCGATATCCCTCGAAGAACTGAAGAGTCTTTCGGAAGACAAGCAAGGGGAGATATGGTCTCCATCAACCAAGATGACTTATGGTGCAATCCGAGGCTCAGAGAAGCTACGAGGGAATCTCGCAAATCTCTACTCGGCCAAGAAACCATTTCAGGCTGACAATGTGCTGATAACGCCTGGAGCGATCGCAGCAAATATGACGGTTTTCTATGGCCTGATTGGAAAGGGTGACCATGTTATATGCCATTATCCTACGTACCAGCAGTTATATGAAGTACCTAGAAGTCTTGGTGCTGAAGTAGATCTATGGCATTCAAGAGAAGACAGGAAATGGCAGCTAGATATAGAGGAGCTGAAAGGTCTTATTCGGCCAAACACCAAGATGATTATTATCAATAACCCACATAATCCTACCGGGGCCATAATACCCAAATCGACGCTTGACGCTCTCATTGACGTAGCCGGAGAACACAATCTCATCATCCACTCAGACGAAGTGTATCGCCCTCTTTTCCACTCTATATCACCAAGCACACCAGAGTTCCCACCTTCGATTCTTTCTCTGCCGTACTCGAGAACAATAGCTACAGGCTCTCTCTCGAAAGCCTACAGCCTGGCAGGGATTCGTGTGGGCTGGATCGCATCCCGCAGTCCAGAGATCATAGAGGCTTGTGCGCAAGCAAGGGACTATACCACCATCAGCGTCAGCCAACTGGATGATCAGGTCGCCGCTTATGCGTTGAGCCCAAATTGTATACACGCGCTGCTTGGCCGTAACATTCAGCTGGCAAAGCGAAATCTCGATAGTTTAGCGAGCTTCGTGGAGAATCACAGATGGGCTTGCGATTGGGTGAAGCCGGTGGCCGGAACGACTGCATTCATCAGATTTTCAAAGATGGGATCGGAGATTGATGACGTGGCTTTCTGTGAGACCTTGATGGAGGAGACGGGAGTGATGCTTGTTCCAGGGAGCAGATGCTTTGGGGGAGGAAGTGAGTTCAACGGATTCGTGCGTTTTGGCTTCTGCCGTGAGACAGAAGTTCTGGAGGAAGGCCTGGACAAACTGAGCAAATTCATGAAGGCCGCGTATAAGAGGTTGCCATTAGCAGAAGAAAAGGAGCTATAGGTGGTAGAATTTCAAGTGCAAGTCAGTAATCCTTTGCATGGCGAAATATATCCCTACCTGCTCCACCGTCAGGATCAGAGCGAGTGGAAACCGAGTATGTCAGTATGGTCACGGCGGATGTTCCTGATCGAAATTTACGAGCCCAGTACCCCGTAGAACCATTCTAGGCAGGCATCAGGCGTCGGTCACGCTCCAGAACCCGGAAACCAGACACTCTTGGGTTCATGGAAGTCTTGAGTAAAGGAACCATCTTTTGGCCCTTTGCAGACTACGACGGGCCTGGCTTCGCTGATAGGCGTCCACAGCAGTGGTCCGCACGCAACACCAAGGACGTAGATTGATACTGAATGCACAGCGACCTTACAGTCTATGCCCGTGCAATCCCAATATGCATTATCAGCACGTGGAATGATACTGCTCCCGAGACTGGTAACGAGTGCCGATATTCCCAACTGGACTTCAACCAGCTTTTGTAGGTGTCACTCCAATGTATGGGGTTTTGGAGACCGTTTTCATCCACTTGGACCGGTATACCCTTGGCCTCGTCTTCGGCTTGGGTTGTTCAAGACGCATGCGACTCCTGTTTTCAATTCCGATACTTTCGCTCATGGATGCCATACGTAGCCGAACATAACGGGCCATGCTCTGATGTGCTCGTGGTAATATAACCTAAGACATTGTATGATATGACACCATGCCCTATTTGTATATGGTATGGTCGTTAGTGGAGGATTTCGTAGTGCGTATGATTCGATGGAAAGATAGGGTAGCAAGAACAGAGGTTTGGATCGTTCATTTCATTTCTCCTAGAGGTTCTCGCGGTCACGACATGAGGGGATTATGTTGTATTTACGTAGCAGGGTTGTTGTTAGCACGTTCAAAAGGCTGAAGTAGGTTGGTAGAGGATTGATGACAAACTGGCGCGCTCCAACTTTTTAGACGAGGCAGAACTGACCTCACCAGAGCAATTACCAGCAAGCAAGTTCCGTACAGTGCTCTTTATCTTTCGCAGAGCTTACTCTGGATCGTCAATAGCCATAACGGCAATCTATAATATTCCTGGTACTGAATCACATAATTGTTTTCTCACTGCGCCCCCACTACCTTTCTTATCAGCCTAGGCAGTCCTCGAGTGGAGACTCCATATCTTTTCTCTCGAGCGCGCGATATTTGAGCCTCCAATATTGAGTGACACGGTAGCCCCCCATGATGTCGGGCGAAGCATGGCTGTACCTGTTAGCGGTACTCATAAATGCTGTCAACCTCTTCCTGCAAGTCTTCTTTACCATCATGTACAGTGATTTAGAATGGTAAGTGGTGCCTCAAACCCTTGCTCTCACTGATCTGGCCGGTTTTTGGGCCGATTGCTAATCCTACGGGTCCCTACAGTGACTACATCAACCCCATCGATCTCTGCAATCGTCTCAATACCTACATCGTCCCCGAAGCAGCTGTACATGCCTTCCTCACGGCCCTCTTCCTGATCAACGGATACTGGATTGCTTTGATCCTCAACTTACCACTCCTCGCATATAATGCGAAGAAGTAGGAACTCCCAAACTCGAGACTACTGGCCCTTGGCGATCGTTGACATAGCTTGCAGGATATTCGAGAACCAGCATCTTCTAGACGCAACCGAGATATTCAGGAAGCTGAATGTGCACAAAAAGGTAGATCAGAGAATCCATTATGACTTCCGTATTCGCGTGATCCCGCCAAGAAGCAACACAGCTGATATACCATTAGGAATCCTTCATCAAACTCGGCTTTCACTTGATCATGTTCTTCTTCTACCTATACAGCATGATAGTGGCTTTAATAAGAGACGAATCGCATTGACTACGGGAGAAGGCACATAAGAGTATGCGTGAAGGAAGGTCATAATGACAGGCAAATGTATCGCCCAGGAAAGCGCTGGTCGCGTGCTCAGGACAGAGTATCGAACCTATATGAGGGCAGACGAGCATGTCCGAGCAGAATTCGACAGACCTTACAGGAAGCGCATCCCAAAGCTGGACCTTGTCGAAGATCGAGACCTGGTGTTTTGATGAATGATACCCAGTGTATCTTCATTTGATAGGCTGTAACATAATGAGTATATGCATGCTTTGAGAAGCATGCCAGCACTGTTGTGATAAGTGCCACCGTTTTAGGAAATACAAGTACGACTTCTGAGCTTAGTATTGTGATTGCATTTAATTCTTGGGAATGAGAACGTTTGGACTCCAGGAAGAGGGTTGATAGTCTACCAAAGGGCAAAGGGGTAAAGCTTCCTTAGGTGCTTAGGTGCGGATCAGTACGGCGGCGTTCCGCTGTTGAAGTATGTACTTAATTAATCTTTTGAATACCTTCTATGTTCTCTTCCAGGTACGCCATAGGTAGTAACTTCTTGCATGTACTGAGGTCTTCCCGGCTATGGCGTTACTCGGCGCAGAGTACGCCTCCAGCGACGAAGGTGCAACACCACCACCTCTTAGCTCAAAACAGAAAACCGCTGCAGCCTCTATAGTCGCAGCTCCAGATGTGTTAGTAGATGTTTGGTCTCACATTTCCACGTTGCTCGACTCTAATTCTAACACCATGTAGGATACTGCGCGCTTACGAATGATACTGGCGAAGCCTATAGATACAACGCTCACATACAACGTACGCTATGAAGACCTCTCACGGCCAGCTCAAGGACCTACGAACCCGTTCAAGACCACCGAAGGCAACGCATTGAAGCGAAGAAACGTGCTCACGGGGTACGCCGAAGAGGCTGTTATTAGTGATGCTACATTCACGAATCAGCACCGCACATTTCAATCTCGAGGTTATGCGCAAGAGCCAAACGCAAGTGGGAATCTGGTGGGTGACCTGGTCACCGCGGAAAAGTATGGGTTTCGAGACGTTGTGCAAGCTAAAGCGGATCGGATGAGGCGAAAACGGCAGAAAAGAGGTGACTCAAGTATTGTAGAGGGAGAGGGGCGGTATCTTGGACCTTGGGCGAAGTATCAGGAGGATGTTCAGTACGAGGATGATGAAGCTCTAGCTGAGGAAGAGTTAGCTAGTGACGAAGAATATATCGAAGAAGCCATTGTTCCGGAAAGATTGGGGGCTATGACCAAGGCCAATACCAATTACCAAGAAGACCTTTCCAACATGGAGACTACAGAATTCAATGGGACGGAGCAATATGACTACCAAGGGAGGACGTACATGCATGCACCAAGGGACATTGATGTCGACCTCTACAAAGAAGGAGGTGCGGAGAAGAGCTTCATTCCCAAAAAACTCGTACATACCTGGAGGCACGGTTCGAAACCTATCAACGCCATTCGCTTCTTCCCCAACACTGCACATTTACTCTTGACCGCCAGCGCCGATGCGAAGATCAAGATTTTCGACGTCTACCGCAACAAAGAGCTCCTACGGACATACAACGGCCACACCAAATCCGTCTCAGACATCGATTTCTCCCCAGACGGCACTCAATTCCTAAGTGCCAGCTTCGACCGCCAGATGAAATTGTGGGACACCGAAACTGGCAAATGCATCTCCCGCTTCAAAACCGGCGCAAACGCCCATTGCATAAAGTTCAACCCGTCCAAACCCACCGAATTCCTAGCCGGCATGTCCGACAAGAAGATCGTACAGTTCGACACCGTCTCCGGGGAGATGACGCAAGAATACGACCACCATCTCGGCCCCATCAACACCATCACCTTCTGCGACGAAAACCGCCGCTTCATCACCACCTCGGACGACAAATCCCTCCGCGCCTGGGACCTCAACATCCCCGTCCCCATCAAATTCATCGCAGAACCGTACATGTACCCCCTCACCGCCGCCTCCGCCCACCCCTCGGGAAAAAGCGTATGCTTCCAATCCGGCGACAATCAAATCGTCGTCTACGCATCCACCGATCGCTTCCGACAGAACCGCAAAAAGTGCTTCAGGGGACACAACACGTCTGGCTATGCGATCGATGTGAGCGTGAGTCCGGACGGAAGTTTTGTGGCGAGTGGGGATAGCGCGGGATTGGTGTGCTTTTGGGATTGGAAGACGAGTAAGATGTATGATAAGTTCAAGGCTGGCGAGGGCGCGATTACGTGTGTGCAGTGGAATCGGCAGACGAGCAGTAGGGTTGCCACGGCTGGGTTGGAGGGGGTGATTAAATATTGGGACTGATGGGCGGATAGATAGTCGTTTTTAGTGAGCAATCAATCGTCTTAGCGTGTGATGAGATGGAGCAGCAAATCAGTCTATCATGTTAGCAGCTGCTACGGGAAAATTGTACGCGTGGAGCCGAGTATTGGAGCAAAGCTAAGCCTTGGTTTTAAGGGCAATTTGACCTCAAATACCAGAACTTTCCAATTCAACATTGACGCGCTTTGCGGGGTGCAAGCGTCCCATAAACAGAGATCAGGGGCTTGAAAGTATCCAGACGTTAACTTCGATAGAACCATGGCCAAAATTGCTGAAAGCTGGATGATCTCCAATGTAAACTATCCTCATGAGAATATAATTACCAAATCACAATACTAACCCCTACCTCACCTCACCATACCTCTGCACAAACAAACACACCCACCCTCCCTCGCAAGAAAACATCCCATACCATATAATACAACCTCACCTCACCCACATCCCCGCTCAAAACGTCGCCATCTCAAGCCACGTGCCCAAAAACGCCAACGCCTTCCCCTTCTCCCCATTCATCACCTGCTCCCACTCTTTGAAACTCAGTCTTCCGGGCCCGCCTCTCTCTCTGTCCTCGGCTTCGATGATATCCAGTGCTGCGTAATAGAGGAGGGTGTTGCGGTCTGGTGGGGTTTCTTGAGCTTTTGTAGGTGGTGGTGGGGTGGGAGGGTTGTTTGGGGGATTGTTGACTTGGGTTGGTTCTTGGAGTAGGGTGTGGTCGGAGTTCGTGGCGTAGATGGTTTCGGTAGCTGTGTTTGGGCGGTTTTGGGGAAGGGTTGGATCTGGGGGTTGGATGGTGGTGGTGGTGGGAGGTTCGTTTCTAGTTGGTGGTACGTTGGGTGATGAGACTTCGTTGGGTCTGTTTTGGGGTAAAGTGGGGTCTGGAGGTGGTATGGTGAATGTGTAGCCAGAGTCAGCGAGGAGTTCGTCGAGAGGCTTTCGGGCGATGTGTTCCGTCAATGAGGAGGGATCGGCTGCTTCGTCGAAGACGGCGACAGAGCTATCGAGGTCGAGCGCTGCCTGCGGTTGAGGATCGGAGTTGAGTCCTTGATATGCATCACCGTCGGTAGTGCCTTCTTCATCGACAGCGACATCTTGACTAGAACGCTGCGAGAATCGGCCAGAGATGACGTCTTTTATCCAGGCAGATGTTCTTACAGAATGCGGGGATGGGTGACCGAAATTGCACAAGTTACTGCCGTGATCAAAGTGAATTTCTTCGCCGTTGTCATCGCAGGCTGGACATAGTTCATCATTTGGTGCCTCGTCGCGCACTTCTCGCGCTATACGGGAGGGTAGACCGCATTCCACGCAATAATAACCAATGTAAATCCAAGCATCGTCGCCTTTTCCAGCGCAACGGGAACATTTTTCGCAACTCAGTGAACTGTGTTCCCCAGTTTCCCTTTGCACAAGAAATGCAAGAAATGCTGCAGCTTCGTCACCTTCGAACAGACCGTCTTCCTGAATTACAATCTCTTGGAAGGGCTCGGTCCGCCACCATCTCTGGAACGAGTCTAGGTCCCTCTTGAGGATGATGGGCCAGTCCACAGCAGCGACAATATCCGCACGGTGTCTGTCCCTCAAGCGTCTCGTTTGCAGCGCCGCGAGTGCTAGATCTTCCCTCAACCTGAAGATAGGATCGAGTAGTTCATTGAAGGCCTCCTGTGTGACCTGGTAGAGTACCTCACGACCAATGTCCTCCTCGGGCTCAGGCATATCAGAGCTACCCCAGCGCTCATTTGTGGGCACACTTCGAGACGATGTTGAAGTCGCCCTAGATCTGAATTTGTGCCCGTCGCCTGACTCCACTTCATCCTGGAAGCGAACCTTGGAAGAGGATCGGGACCGCCTTGACGATGTAAAGGAGTCCAATGGCTCCTTCATGGGTATCTCGTCCTCGACGGAAATGTTGTAGCCTAGCTGTCGTACCATCTTCTGCAGTGAATCAGATATTGAATCCACGAAATCTATGGATATTTGGAGATCCATTGCATGAGCGGACAGGTCCTCGGCAATCTCAACCCCTTTCCATCCAAGTAAGACTAGTCCTCCAATCTCCCGGGCTAATTCAAGCGGTGAATCATATACGGGCCAGTCTAGCTCTACGATCTTTTCTCGGACGACATCATAGAAGGCTTCGGTTTGGTCGACTTCAACCAGACACTGCAGATTCTTTATCCGCATTGCATCGATCTGAGCTACAGTAGCAGAATCATGACCATTAGACTTCGAAGTATTCCGTGCGGCTTTGTCTTCACTGTCCAAATAGAAAGCTCGTCGCTGTTGCCTGTCTCGAACAGCTTGACGTCGAGTGAAGGAATGTCTTTGATGATTCTTCGCAACCCTTGCGTGTACGGCTCGTCGAATCGCTTTCTGATCCTCTGGCAAAGTCACTTCTGCCGCGTTGATAGCAGGAGCAAGAACCTTCTCAATGTCTGCTTCTAGTATCCCTCGTGGAGGCCAAGGGTCGCTGTACAATGGGCTACAGTTCGTGCCATGCTTTCTTATCAAGTATCCATACTTAGCCATCTCTGCAGCGTCGGCAAGAATCTCATCGGGATCTTCGAAATCATGCTCCATTGGATCGATAGCTCTCATACCATCAGGGACCCTGTCGTCGCCGAACCTGTCCTGGACCTTGCCCTGACGGGCTCTTGGCAATTCAGCTTGCGGAATTGCACTAGTGAATGCCGAACTGATCGGTTGGCTTCCGAGAACAATTTCTCGTGCTCCGTTCTCCGAGACGTCATCCTCCATGGAAGCAAGAACATCGCGTGTAAGCTCTCTGGTGAGGCTGTAGTACGCCCGAAATACCCGCAGAAAATCTTTACGGTCGACGTATCCATCATTATTGATATCGTAGCCCTGGAAAAGTCTTTTCTGGCGTGCACCAGGAATTCTCTTGGTCAGGCTTGCAAGACCATGGATGAATTCCTGGAATCCAATCAGTTCATTCCCATCTGTATCATAGAAGGAGAACATTCGGTCGTAAATCAAATTGGGGGGTGAAGGTCGATGCGAAGTTTGGGGCATAAAGCATTTATTAAAAGTCTGTCGGTCAATCGCTAGACAGTAGTTTCCAGGGTCGTCAAGCCACTCAGTTGCTGCAAGGCATCTGAACTGCTCCCATAAGGCTTCAACTTCTGCGGCCTGATATCCCGTTTCCTTACATATCGATGTCATGTTCTCAATAGTATAGGTCACAGTAGCTGGCTTGCCAGGATACCAGAGGGGTTCTGGCTGTCTAGGATTGCGGATAAAGGGAGCAGGTATTCGTATCTTGTAGAACAGATGAGTTTTAGGGTGTATTTCCATTGCCTCACACTGTTCGCATAGGTCGTAATCCAAGCAGTTGGCACAATGGTACCGTATCCCCCGAATTGGCATCATATTGCAAGAATTACAAGTGACTCTTCGATGCACATAGCCATCTTTCCTTGCCCGTTCCTCCGCGATACGGTATAGTAGATTGAGTAAGCTTTGACCTTCTTTGCCAGCCTCCTTCCCATCGTCAGTCTCATTCTGGCCCCGCCATGAGTGCTCACTCTCATCATTCATTGTCGTTTCGCGAGCTTGCGCCAACCCGGTAGTCATGTCTGTCTGATCTGTAGCAGTCCCCTGACGCGACGGCTGGCTTTCGTGATTTCTCACTAAAACCCCTCTTTGTTCATGGGTCCAGCGTTCGATACTTTGCATCAATTGGCCTTCTTGATGGAGCATGATAGCTGTAGAAACATTTCTGCGTGAAAAATCTCCGTCTCTGCGGAGTTCGCTGGTGAGTATGTCTTGCTGTTCGCTTGTGACCGGGCTAGGCGACATATGACGGCAGAAGTAGAAGGTGAGGAAACCCAACTCCAGCTCACGTCGAAGGGTCTCCGCTTCTTCCAAATCGCCAGTCACCCTTAACAAATCCGAGGACGACGGTAAATGACGAGCCAAGGGAATGCTGATGCTCTGGCCAGTGCTTGACCGAAAGTCATGCTGGGCAAGGACTTCGGCGTTTGCCGTTGGGTTGCCTAGGAAATCGAGATCTATAGAGGTAGATCCCCACGGTGTATCAACCACGTATCTTGCAAAGTTCGCGGAAACATGAACGGGTTCCTGGGACCTGGAAGTCGGACGACGTCGTTGACGGCGTGCATTCGAACGACGTAGACTCGGTTTCGAGAGATTAGCAGAAGACCGTAGCTGGTCATGAATGTAGTGGAGAGAGTAGCCCAAAGCCAATGCGGTCAGGGCAAGTATGGCTGTTTTGTGTCTTGTCAGCGAAGGTACCGACCAGTGTGAGCTTTGGATTTCCATGATAGTGACTCAGGCTTGAGACAATCATGGCAGAAGTTGATCCTGTCTTTGAACAGCCAAGGTCAAAGATTGGGTGGCCCGCGAATTCCAGTGTTAGATATGAAATGTGGCGTGTGCCTACCATGATTGTTGTTTACAACATATGTCCATGCTCGAAATCGAACGCAAGGCTGAATGACGTGCATTAGCCCCCGCTGTCATACGTCTTGGCACTGCCACTAGCAGAGTTAAGTTGTGGTCCGTACACAAGAACGAAAAGAATTGCATATGAAAACCCTCTAATCGATCGTAATGGATGTGGTACGACTAACGATCAGATGTAAGTTCAAGAGGCACAGCTCTGCAGTAAGGTCTACCAGGCGCAAATCAATATTAGCTAGATGTTCGTAAGGCTGGGATCGGTGGTGCTTGTAGCCGCGTCAACGCTCGATCGTACCATTCTGGGGACCCGCAAGAGGCCGAAAGGACACTTTGGTACGGGACTCATCTTCATCACGTATAGAGGCGCTGGCGGATACTTTTGCTTGAGGTCAGTGTGACACTTTTGCCTAGATGGTACCTTTCCTCCCCACCTTGATATGTGGACTGTATACCGTGAAATAAATGTTGTGCATCGATTGCTACATACTCATATGCGCAACGAGCAGCACAGAGTCATCGCTGAAGTTTATGCTGAGGTCAGGGTGTTGACGACTTGCATGGCATGCGCCTTCCCTTCATAGCGTGGAATCGGGCCCTCGTCCATCCAGCCGTATTCACCATCCTCTTCCTCTTCCTCTAGTTCACCATTCACCCGTTTCCATATCCCCTCCCAAAGCCCTTTCTTATGAACCATAGCCAACACCATGACAACAGGCAAATGCCATACACTTGCCCAGAACAAACCCCTCGCACTGCCGTTATGCCCCTCTTTCCACCAAAATTTCCAAGCTTCCTTGACCATCCATGCGTTCACAACGCTGCTGGTGATAAGGAAGCCTTGGTCCGTAATGTGAAACCACCATAAGCCGAAGCACATTGGGAAGCATAGTATGGCGTATCGAAAAGCCACTCGGCCATTCATGCGGGCGTTCGTCCACACAAGCATCCGATAACCAGCATTCTTATACTCATCACGTATAGGCCAGCTCAGTGAGTTGAAGTGTGGGAACTGCCAAGCAAATAATAAGCCTGCGAGGAGCCATCCTCCAATGCTTCCATCACTGAACAACAGTTCTCTCCATTCCCCACTTCCTGTAGCACTCTGGCCCGCTGCAGCTGCCCAGCCCATCAAAGGTGGTATGCCCCCCACGATAGCTCCCACCCATGTGTTCAGAACCGAAATTCTTTTCATTGGCGTGTAGACTCCAGCATAGAGAAAAATGTTTAGACCTCCCAAGAAGGCGACTGTAGGATTGACACCGAACCACAGGCTCCCTACTCCCAGCGCTCCAGCTGCAGTTGCAAAGAGGGATGCCCCCTTCTTGCTTATCAACCCACGCACCAAAGGGCGATTCCGTGTCCGGCTCATCATAGCATCATACTTTGGCTCGAACAGCATATTCAAAGCGTTTGCCGAAGCGCTGCAGAGTGCAGTGCCCGACGTAAGGAAAATCAAAGTTATTGCCGACAATGAAGGCGAGGCAGTAGTCGTTGGCAAGAGAAGCGTTGGGACAGGGTACAGCGAGTACGCCGTAGCTGTTGTTAGGACAATAAGAAAGGAAAGACGTGGTTTCGAGAGCGAGAGACAAGTTGTAGCTAGTCGGCGTAAGGATGCGGCGGGCATAGTTGCAGATATCGTAGAGAGGTGAGAGGAGGCGTCCAGAGGGAGGGGAGTCTCTGCGCGGGCTTCATCTTTTAACCGCTTCCGTCTCCGGTGTGGAGGCTCTGAAGTGCTATCCAAAGTCTCCAGCGGTGACTGGCTCTGCAACTGAGGCATTGGGGATGCATGTTGTGCTGCAGCAGGGTCTTTGTCTCTGGATGTTCCATGGATTGGGATCGGCGCGTCGAGTTGAGTGCTAACAGTTTCAAGGCTGCCATTAGCAGAGAAGTACTCCTTCCGCAGTATGTTTCCGATCCTGGGGATTGTGGTGACGGCTTGCTTGCGGGATATTGACGTATTAAATGGTCGCCGGTGTGATCTTCTCTTCGCAAGTCGAATTAGACATCGTAGACATACAGACTCCGTTTCAACAAAGTTCAACCTGGACACTAGGGTTCGCAAAGACATAGCAAAAGCACTGTGTACATTGTTATAATGAGCATTTCCTATCAGTAACGATTGAGACTAGGCACGCTAGCGTATATTGATGAACCCTCGAACGCTAAGGTAGTCTAGCGGCTTCATTAGGTAGAATTTCAGAACGAGGTTCAGCTCTCTTTTCAACACTCAAAATGTTTCTCATATGTCTTCCTTTCATCGGCCAGACGTGTGAAGCAGATCGAAAATGCTCGAACAATAGTGTATCTAGACATCATGTAACATTGAGCCCTTGAGCGTGCATTTATGTTTTGACTTCACAGTTGCATGAGGCGTTAAGCCTGACTCACATGGGTATCGTGCGTAAGCCTAATCCTTACTTTGCTACAAGGCATCAAAGACTTGACATTCTCTTACTATGATGGCCATCTCAAGGAGATACATTCGTCAATACTTCATTGATACTCCAGTGTTCTTAAAGGTGCATACGCTTCATTGCTCCTTTGGTCCCATTATAATCATAAAGTAAATCAGAGTGCATTATCGAATTTCTTTTGGCATAAAACGCTCATCCTTTACCAAAATTGAACCAGGCAAAGCTTGCACAACCGGGAAGTTTTCTTATCCAATGCCTGCAATGGATGGCAAGTCTTCCATGGATCCGTTGGCCAACAAGTTCTACTTGCTGCAAGACCAGCGGACGCCGAGCCCTGGAAAGGGTAAAGCGACCTCGTGGGATCCTTGGCCTGTCGATGGCTATCGGAGGAGAGACGATCCTGTTCTCAAAGCTGCACGTAGCTTCATTCGAGTACGGAATCATGAGTGTCTTGATAACTACATTGACCGAATCGTTCTTCTCCCCGCTTCGAGCACCTCAATATCTACCTTTGGCAGATCTTCTTTCCAGGGCGGCTCGGAAGGAATGTGGCTTTACAGCATACGCTCGCCAAGTACACTTCCTGTAAGAGTTATTCTCTGGCAGTCACCAACGCGGAAACTTATGGTCCGATGTGGGACACAGTCTCAATCTCTCAAAAGATTCATCGCCTCTTGGGCAGGCGCGGCTACAGCTATCGAGCCAGACGGCTTTTGTAAGCACTATCAATTTTGGAAATCTGTTAACGTCAACGAGGAATGGCTAAGTACCATTCCCACACACCTGCATCCGCGAGTTCACGAGAGATGGTGGATGGTCAATGGCTTTTGTTTTCTGGAATTGCCCTTCGAACTTCGAGAAATGATCTTGGCGTTCGCCATGGAAACAGTGATCGAGCCGATGGGAGACCACTACAGGAGGAGACCAAACCCATTGACTGCACTGGATGTTTCGACCACCCCTGATCTGAACCTCACACTTGTGAATGGACAGCTGCATCGAGAAGCTACTCAAGTCTTGTATGCTTACACCACATTTTTCTTCCGTAGTCCCGAACAGTTCGATTTCTTCTTCTACAGGTGGCTAGGGTGCTATGAAAGTAATCTGTTTCACTCGCAACAATGGATCCGATCAATTGAAATGCACTTGAACGCACACAAACTACTCCGGTTGTTCGATGTTCGAGCGAGCTTTTCGGATGGAGGTCCCCCAATTTACATTCGCAGCGATACCGGAAAAGCTAATAATACGATACCATCGTTGGCAGAACAGCTCTCAGTAAAGCACATTTGCATTCGCATCCCACATGTCATGGAGGTTCTGGACTCATCAACCCTTCCCTGTCAGAAAATGTTCTGCCTTGCCTTTTGGGCTGGTGCAAGAGAGATTCTTTGCCATATACCTGCGGTGGAATTCGTGGGATATATTGAGGACACAATGAAGAAGGAATGGATGGCTGAGCTCTCGTTAAGACGGGCTAGTATTCCTGCAGACCAAGACGACCCACTCGAGTGGCATAATCAGATATTACCGCATTGGTAATTCCCCATACCATACTGCATTGCTTAATCACCAGACCAACGCAACTCAACTTGGATCTGGTGCTGATGTTTCATTAGGTCCCTGTCGTCGATCTGCAAGTGCCAACCTCGGTCTTCGAAGTCGAGATATTGATGGGATCGAAGAGATTAATCTAAGTCATCGGCTTCTGGCTCGAAATTCTTCTCTCCCTCATGCCTCGACCCTTCTTTGCCTCCAATTACCTTGTCACTAACCATATCTGGCCCCGCAGCATCCCCTGCCTCGGCTTCTTCCTTGTGGAGCAGGGTGAAGACTACCACCAAGAGCACTTCATCTGTATCTTTGTTCTTGAGAACATATCTGGAAAGGGGGACAATAATCATTAGCGTGAGCCAAGAAAAGCAAAACCCGACATACCTCAAGTAGTCGTCTCCTCCCAGATAAGGCAATATCGACAGGTTGAAACCCGGTAGCTTCAGAGCGAATTCTAAAACGGACTTGTCTCAGCGTCCTCTATCCGTCTGCATTTCCCAACAGATCTTGATAACGACATGAAACCCACCATTAAAATCCAGATAAGGATTGAAAAAGTCGGCCTTGTAAATCCTCCCCTCCTCCCACTCCCACTCCTCCGCCTTCCCCTTCGTCAAAAAGTGCTTCTTCCTCGCATCCCCCGTCTCCGGCACCTGCCTACTATTCCTCCACTCCACCCCCTCCCCATCCCCACCCTCCTCCAACGCCTCCTCCCCACCCACCCCCTCTTCTCCACCATCCAAACCCTTCCCACCCCCCACCTTCTCCCCCACCCGCAGCGTATTAACGCTACTCAACGCATTCCCATACAAATGCGGTGTATCACTGTACACATCCCCCTCCAACCCAGGATCGACCGCCCACTTAACGATTTTGAACGCGGCGTTGAAGCCCGGCGGTATGCGGTCGCGGATCGGATGGTCGAAATCGTTGCCGAAGACGAGGGAGGGGCCCGGGATGGGTTTCTTGGGGAGGAGCGTGAAGGCGATGCTGTATTGGTCGTGGAGGTGGGGTGGGTGGGAGAAGTAGGGGGATGTGGTGGGGGAGTTGCGGGGCAGGCCTGCCGTGATGGGGTATTAGTATGTGCGCAGCTTGGGGGATAGGGGATTCTGTGTACCGCGGTAGTTTTGGATGCGGATAGAGATGTTGGCGTCGCAGAGTGAGCTGCTGATGTGTGTTGGGGAGGTGTTGACTTGGACTGTTTTGTGAGTGGAGGGGTCGTAGGCGGGGCCGGCGGTCACGCGAAGCAGGTATTTGTCTGCCATTGCAACAGCAGGCGATGAGTTGATGAGTTATTTATCCCACAGGTCAAACACTGGTTGCGGGTTTCAAAGAACATTCGGGGGATATGCGTACAATTGCAATTGTGATTAAGCAAGGAAAACTGGGTGGTCTGACGTAGTCAGAATATGCGATCGTCCTATTTTGCATTCCTGCTACTCGCATGTAATCAGGGACAATTGCGCGTGTGGGGTTTGTTCCTTGAAGGCAATTTGTGACCCTCCGATGCTTGTGTGCATGCTCAGTGAAAGCGATCACTCTCACAAAATCTTCTCAAAATCCGAATGAAAAGTGTTGCAAAGAACGGAATTCTTATACTGACACAGGTTTGTTCGCCGACAATCCGTTGGTGCCCACAAAGAGTACATCAATGCTGATATCGAATTCGCGATCTTCATCCCAAACGCCCATGCAACGTATTCATTTGCGAACTAAAATCCCACTTATCTCTTCCTCTCAAACCAACCACTCGACCCCAGTATTGCCACACTCTGATCCATCACCCATTCTCCCATGCCCAGATAGCTATCCACCCATTTCTTCACCTCTTGACTTTCGGCTATCTTATCATGTTTGAAGCTGGGGCTGAGATTCCCATATTGGGAGACGCGTTAGCCACGAATCCCCCTAGTAGAAGACCGTTTTTAGGAAGCAGAGCGACACACTCGGGATTGCCAAACGATCTGGATTGGGGTACTGCATACGTGAGACCGGTTGAACGCTTGACACCAGCAAGGAAGGCGGAGACTAGCAAGGGCTGTCAGCTTGAATAGTTATCGCATACCACAGATGTGCATACTCAGAACGGCATCAAAGGCATAGTGAGTGAGGCGCCCGAGCTGTTGAAGATATGTCAGTCGGTGCAGCCGCAGGTCGACGAGGGCGTAATACCACCATGGCGACTCGGAGCAAGGAGCGGACAGATCGTCTGGAAAGTGGAATAGACTATTACAGTCAGGCGACAATCTTCTTTTTACTCCAGTCTGAGTTTAGCTCTTGTCAATGTTGATAGACAGCGACTTGCAAAGCGACATAAGTGGTTTCAGTCAAGCAGGAAGCACTTTACTTTAGGCTTGTCAACAGCTGGCTCGCTAGAGCAACCGCATTTGGCGCAGTAAACGACAAAGGGCCGAAGATCCACCGATATCGATAGCGAAAGGTGGGATGGAGCTCTCAACATTTCAATTCCCTCGTTCGCCGGCAACTTATTAAATCTGCCAAAATTTTCTCAATTGTGCACACCTTTCGTACAATTTCCAAACCCTGGAATCAACTGCTGCGAAGAATCACCGACTAATAAGCCATCCAGCAACTTACCCATAACATCCAGAACCTCTCAGCTACAGCTCAGAATGGCGGACGCCCTTGATCACCTGGCCCAGGGGACCACTCAGATCGAGTGGCTTTCCAGCCTGAATACCGAATTCCAGCCAAAGACAAACTACCGTCGCACATCAATCATCTGCACTATTGGGCCCAAGACCAATTCGGCGGAGAAGATAAATATGCTGCGCAAGGCAGGGCTCAACGTGGTCCGCATGAACTTCTCCCATGGCGAATACAGCTACCACCAATCGGTCATTGACAACGCACGAGAAGCTGAAAAGCAGACGCCAGGCAGACCACTAGCAATTGCGCTTGATACGGTTCGTCTTTCCCAAGGCCATTGCACACCTCTCGAAAAAGCAATTATCATGCTGATACAGATGACAGAAAGGACCAGAAATTCGGACTGGAAATACAGTTGGAGATGCAGACATTCCAATCTCTGAAGGAACCGAATTGAACATCAGTACAGACGACAAGTATAAGACAAAGAGCGACGACAAGAACATGTGAGTATACCGTCGCTGACCCATCTCATCACACTGCTAAGAAAGCTCAGGTACGTTGACTACAAGAACATCACAAAGGTCATTGAGCCCGGTCGTACAATTTACGTCGACGATGGAGTCCTGGCGTTTGAAGTCATCAAGGTGGTTGACGAGAAAACGCTGCGGGTTCGCTGCATTAACAATGGCAAGATCTCGTCCAGGAAAGGTGTCAATCTGCCCAAGACCGATGTTGATCTCCCAGCGCTTTCGGAGAAGGATCAGGCCGATCTTCGCTTCGGTGTCAAGAACAACGTTGACATGGTTTTTGCCTCATTTATCCGCCGTGGCGACGATATCAAGCACATTCGGAAAGTTCTTGGCGAAGATGGAAAAGAGATCCAAATCATTGCCAAGATCGAGAACCAGCAAGGAGTCAACAATTTTGACGAGATTCTTAAGGAGACTGACGGTGTGATGGTTGCCCGTGGTGATCTTGGTATTGAAATTCCTCCGGCTTCGGTGTTCATTGCTCAGAAGATGATGATCGCAAAATGCAATCGTGCCGGAAAGCCCGTCATTTGCGCAACCCAGATGTTGGAATCAATGACCTACAACCCACGCCCTACTCGCGCCGAGGTCAGCGACGTGGGTAACGCGGTACTCGATGGTGCAGACTGTGTCATGCTGTCAGGAGAGACTGCCAAGGGAAATTACCCCAAGGAGTCTGTCGCCATGATGCACTCGACCTGCTCCTTGGCTGAGGTTGCTATTCCCTACGTCAGCTTGTTCAACGACATGCGTGCAATAATCCAAAAGCCTGTTAGCCTGCTCGAGTCCACTGCGATGTCCGCCGTGAGCGGCAGCCTAGAGATGAATGCTGGTGCCATTCTTGTATTGACCACTAGGTAAAGCTTCTCCGTGCAGATATTGTCTTTATTAGGCTGACACATCCGAAGTGGCTCGACCGCTCGCTTGATCTCGAAATACCGACCAGTGTGCCCAATCATAATGGTCACTCGTAATGCTGTTGCTTCCCGAGTAAGAGCCTCAATCATCATGCATGTCCAGTGCTAACATTTGTTAGTATTCGCATCTGTACCGCGGTGTCTATCCATTCCTCTTCCCCCAGAAGAAGCCCGATTTCAACGAAGCTGACTGGCAAGAGGATGTCGACGGTCGCTTGAAGTGGGGTATCAAGCAGGCCATCGATCTCGGCATCCTGAAAGAGGGTGAAATGGTCGTCTGCGTCCAAGGGTGGCGAGGCGGTCAGGGGCATACCAATACTATCCGTTGCGTGCCCGCGAGGCAAGACTTGGGTCTTACGGGAGTGTAAGGCCTTGACGCATCATGGCCATCATGGCTTACCAAAGTGAGTTGCAGTCGTAGATAGATAGAACATTTGTTTTTATGCGAGGACATCTGAAAGAAACAACGGTACCGTGTGTTCGTTTAAATATATAGTTCTAGAGATCGATGCAACAACATGATCCATCCAAGACGTTTTCACAATGCTTCATTTGCAAAGAACATAGTAGCTTCACTGTCTCTCACAGGATGAACAACGATGATATATCACTTAGCTTCATCGCTTCATCATATATAACGTCAACGGCCCCACTGTTATCGGTTGTGTACAATATAGGTAGCCTCATGAAGAGTCAGATAGCATAACGAAGACTGTACAAGCTCTTTGGATCGGGCCATTGCCCAACTATTATGAGTGATAGCTTTGGAATCGACTGATCGAAGTAAGGCCTCGCGTTCGTTATATCAATCAAAGACAGACTACGTCTTGTACCATCATGCGTTAAATCAAAGTCATACATCAACACAAGAAAGCCCGCTAGACCTTCACGCTACGTTCTTGGCATTCGGCGCCGGCATCGGAGTTTTTTTGTCAAATCTTCCGCGTGAATTGCAATTAATGTTTGCCAATGCCTCCTCGATTATTACGAATTGGTCTGATACCAGGCGATGGCATTGGCCGTGAGGTGATACCTGTGAGTCGCCTATAATTGCGCGGAGACATGTGTGTTTCGCATTCTGATTGAGATAGGTAGCCCGCAGGGTCCTCGAAGCCCTACCAAGCTCGTCCAACCTCCAATTCTCTTTCGTCGACCTTTCCGCCGGCTTCCAGACTTTCCAGGAAACAGGTCATGCTCTGCCCCAAAAGACCGTCGAGACGTTAAAGAAAGAATGCGACGGGGCACTCTTCGGAGCCGTGAGCTCCCCCACTACACGAGTTGCTGGATATTCGTCGCCAATTGTCGCTTTGCGCAAGGCATTGGATCTCTACGCAAATGTTCGACCGGTCAAGGGTAGGACTTTGTATAGTAAGAAGCTGGTTGATCTTGAGATTGTGCGGGAGAATACGGAAGATCTGTATGTTAAGGAAGAGCGGACGTTCGATGCACCAAACGGCTCTGGCAAGGTTGCTGAGGCTATAAAGCGGACGACGGAACGGGCTAGTCGTCGGATAGCTACGATGGCCGGCGATAGGGCGTTAGGGCGACAGAAGATTAGGGATACGGGTGTGACAAGTATACATTCGAAACCGTCAGTCACGATTACGCATAAATCCAACGTCCTCTCGCAGACCGACGGTCTCTTCCGAGAAACTGCACGCGCCGCATTCGCCGCTTCGAAGTATCAGAGCCTTAGTATTCACGAGCAAATCGTCGACTCGCTACTCTACAAACTATCCGAATCCCAGCAACCCGAAACATTCGATGTGATCCTAGCACAGAACCTCTACGGTGATCTTCTATCAGACGATGCGGCCGGTCTAGTCGGCAGTCTGGGACTGGTCCCCTCAGCTAACGTGGGAGATCAATTCGTAATAGGGGAGCCATGTCATGGAAGTGCGCCCGATATCATGGGAAAGAACATTGCGAATCCAATAGCCACGATCAGGAGTGCTGCGCTCATGCTGGAATTCCTAGGACACGCAGAAGCTGCTGCGAAGGTGTATGCGGCGGTGGACGGCACCCTGGAGCAGAGGTCGCTGCTCACGCCAGATATGGGAGGTAGTTCGCATACGAACGAGGTGGTTGAGGATATTGTGAGAAGACTGTAACCGCAGTTTCCCGTAGATTCAGGCTACGCGATAGATACACATAACATAATCAACTAGACATTAGAGGAGAAGCCCGCATGAGTTGGTGGTTATACCATCACGGAATCGAGCACTTCGACACATATCATTGGACATAAACCACGTACAATGCCAAGTCAAGACCCGTCCCTGATCCACGATCGCAAAAACGAGAGACCAAAAATCCACATACAAAAAACAAAACTCTCGAACTCCCTGTCTGGGAATCGAACCCAGGTCTCCTGCGAATTGCCAACGATGACAAGCAGAAATCATAGCCACTAGACCAACAAGGAAGAATTTCGAAAAATTTGCCTATGTAGCTTAATATGGTAGGATGAAACCAACTCGCTCGATCGATCTCTTGATGGACGAGCTAGTGAGTCTGGTAACGACTACGGCTTGAGAAGGCAGACCGAAAACGCCAAAATGGAAGTGATGAGCGTGGAAGATCGACCTCTTGAATCTGAAAAGACGGTTCTAATATCTATCTAGGAATATATCCGACTATTGTGCTCGGGATGCTCGATGATCAAGATGGGTCCGTCACCGACGACGTACTACGACGATGTTGGAGCGAGCAGCACAGCAGACGAGACTGATCAGGACTAGGACTCCGAATCTACAATTTCGATACCTACTCTGCATGTACATATCTCTAGACAGGTGAGCAACATTGCTCCCTTCGCTCGTACAGAACCAACCTCCCTCCCTCAAGCGACTGTATACCTTGAGCGCAAAGTCGTAGAACTATATGCGATGGAACCAGCGGTAAAGCACAGCCAGTCTCTCTTATCAAATCATTGTGCGAATATAAGGCTTGACGGCCACCGCTTTGAGAGGTGGGAGACGACCAATATTCAACTTGCAATTTACCAGAAATTTCCATTCCAAGCTATTGAGAGCGTTCACTTGTGACCATCCTTGCGAAAGATGGTCCTGCAGGGCATCAATTGCTCAAGAACACAACTTGACATGGCCAATATTTCCGCAGCCCTGATTCTATCTTGACAGATTTCTGACGTATCTGACCCCATTGTTCCTCTCAGCCGGAGCGTAATCGGCATGATCAAGCTCTGGTTTCGCACTGACAGGCTGATGGGTATTCATTCGATTTTACTGCAGAAAGCGAATATGGTCGCCGAAATCTTACGAGTTACAACAGGATTGGCGAATATCAGACTCATCCGTGAATATAAAACCTGGAGACTCAGTCGTAAATTGTAGTCTATGGGCCGAAACCTGCGTCTCTCCCAATGTTTCTTGCGCAAATGAATGACTGGTTGAGCAGTAAATCTTCCATAAATTGATGTACATTATAAGGTTTAGTGTGCGGATCTGATTGGGGATGTGCAGCTACAGCCACATCAGCATATCGTAAGAGTGCGGAAGCGCAGACAACGCCTACCCTTATATCCTGGCTTGACATTCTGTTGCTCATGGCCGAAATTTTTAGATGCACTCAGGAATAGCATGCCAAGTGTGACGGGATCCGAAGATTGGGAATGAAACGATCGATTTTCGATATCGAACCCGAACGGGCTAGTCCATCTTGTTGCGATTTGGTGTCCCTTGTTTCACCGGGGCTCTTACGCTCGGCTCCGGTCTTCATGAAACCTTGGAGCAAGTCTCGTCTCCAATGTTGCTGAACAGCGGCTTATGGCACTCCACAAAAATCCAGACTTGAATTGGTATCATCACGATGCGAGTCTGCATCGGTCACCGCACCAATGTCACCACTTGTCTGGTGATGCTCCTTGCCCGGAACATCAATCATATCTTTTGGACGAGATGCGATCCCTACCTGTCCATTTGCGATCCTCACTTGGAGCGCTTGACGCTGTAGAGGCTGTCTAACATGTGCTTCGTCCAAAGCATTGTCATCTTCTTCAAGAATGGCTCTTAAACGTTTCGTCTTTCCGGTAGTCTCATGTTGTGCTTTGGAGCCTACCTGACGTAGCACGCGGTGGAGAAGTGGTTTCTCGACCCGCCGTTGCTTGCTCCGAGCTGGTGCTTGAGATATAGCCGATGTACGTGCTGCTAAACTCATTTAGCTATCTAATTTAATGCGTATTCCAAGCTAGCACCAACCTTTGGGTTTCTTTCCATCAACGTGCAAATCGTTACCGTAGTCCCAGATATATTTAAGGAGGACTTGCCAAGCGGATGGCCCATCAGTCATCTGGAAGATTCTAGCTCCCTTATCGGGCCTGAATACTTCAACAGCACCTTCCGTGATACCGGAGTTGACTTGTACTGCTCGGAAGAGAGAGTCCTGCAATGATATCAGTTATCCGGCTCGCCATGGAAATCGCCAGTGTACTGACATAGAATAAAATTTGCCATATCTCATAGCCCGTATCTTCAAAGAATGCTGAGGACCTATCCACAGAGAGTTGTGGCTTACAAAAGTCAAATGCGACGAGGAGCTCATAGACACCCATGCTCATATACTTACTCTCGAGTAAATGCGAAGAATGGCGCATCAGCTGATAACGATCTTCGTCGTCACTATAATCGTTTGCACTATGCTGCTTTAGTGCGTTCAGCCTTAGAGGGTTGAGTTGCGGAATGGATCTAGCGATCTGGCGTTGATGACCGTATTCCCAAAGGCATCTGAGCATAGCTTGCCATTGTTGGGGGCAATCAAAGAAATTATCGAAAGACCTGAGGAATATTCCGTGAGAAAAGATATTAACAGTTCCTTCAGCGCCACCAGGCAGGAGCCGCAGAGTACGGAAGGGAGAGTCCTGGAATGGTGATCAGTATTCAAGCTCGAATGAAATCGTCGATACTATGTCACGCACGCGGAAATAGATATGCCATAACTTATTTCCCTTGTCCCATTCCTTCAAGTCGTTGTGTCGTGAGGCTTTGAATACATCCCATGCGTTGAATAAGCAGAGCAAGCCTAGAGGCAGGTCCCTGTACTCCTCGAAATGTTGTCGGGCGCGTCTGATGCAATCGCAACCAGCATCGCCGCCATCAGGTACTAAGGCACTGAGTTTGAGGCTATCAAGGGGCGGCAACATGGCATCGCGTTGTAGGTGTTAGACTGTAGGTAAATAGCTTGGTCACGCCAAGCATTTCCCTCTGGGTTCCCAAGAACATTGTACGTCTTCGCTATTCATCACGAGAACCAGTTCGTGCATACAATTGTTTTGCAATAAGACCATGACCACAGTATTCAGCCACAGATCTAGGGTCATTGTCGACAGAGCCATTGTAGGCCTTGATTGGCATATCTGTTGTAGGCAAGATGAATAACATGTTGGAAACCCTCAAAGACAGATCTCAAAGGTTCACCACGACCGAGATCCAAGCCGAAATCCTACGCCAAGACATACAAAAGCTAGAGAACGCACAACCACTAGGAGACAATGATCTTCGAAGACTGAAGATCTTGAAACAAAGAATGGCCGATATCGAGGAGCCCAGCAAGCTCAACGCTCAAGGTCGTGTCCTGATGCGCAGGTACCTCGGTATGATGAATGAGGATAGAACGTGGATCGACGGACCATCGAACGTCGACGCATGTTGGATGATGTACGCAAGTGGATGGACGCAATGGAAGAAGAGCGGAGAAGGAGACGTTATCGTCACATGAGTTCATTCAAACAGGCATGGCCTGTAGCCGACTGGGAGGGCCGCGTGAAGATGTTACGATGGTTTGGAAGGTACAACATTCGGCATTTCGCCAAAGATAAGCCGTTGCTCTATATTGCACGTGCGGCGATGGCGTGTGCTAAGGTGATGGTGAAGAGAAGGTTGTAATTTGGTGGTCATACCCAAATTATACCTCGAGCATGGAGCTCATGAATGCTTCGACGCCGCTTGTCATGGCAATATCACCCTCAAGCCGTGTCAGACTTGGCTGAATTGCGCAGGCGGAGTCAGGAGACTCGGTGGGAACATCCTCGCATGATTATCATAGTGGAGAATGAGCATCCCTCACATGAGATATCCAAAATACTCCTTGGCGAGCGAAGGTTGAGAATCCAGGGTGACCATTCATTGGCTCTCTGGAGAAGTCAGAGATAGCCGAGAATGGGGAAACGGAATGTTTCAAGTGATCCAACGGCATTCTTGATAAATCCTATCATACTAGTTGACTTAGAAATACTATACAACAATATATGTTCACCTGCATATCCCCACAGCGCCGAAGGTTTTACAATCTGATGTCTTTATCCTCCTTCCCCCTCTTCAACTCCTTCCTCGACAACTCGATCTCCAACTTCCTCCTCCCACTGACCTTACCCTTCAAACCATCATCCTCCACGTCGAAATACAGCGCCCACTCATGCGCCTTCTCCTTGACAGCCAGAAACCCTTCCCAGCCTTGAAACAACAATCTCCTATCGATCTTGGTGCAGCTCCACGGCCCCATCAGATGACCCTCGCTCTCGATCTTGTTGCCGTACTTCACCTCATTCGTCTCATTGTCGACATATATCCAGTTGAGGATCGGTGGCCCGGGAGCAATGGTGCTGACCATGCCTTCGCCCTGCCAACGCCAATTATGCGAGGGATGTGGAAGGAAATAGCCAGTGAAAGGATGGGAGGCTGGTGGTTCGAATTCGAGTTCTTCGGAGTCGACAGGAGCGTCATCGTCGACGGGAGTGGCGATGTATAGCTTGAAGAGTCAGTCAGTATACCTACCTCTACCCTGATAGAATAGGAAATGCGAGAGCGGCATACCTTGTGATTCCGCAACACGATCATACCACCATCAAGCTGCGCGCTCTGCGACGACTGCTTCGTGCATTTCGCCGTCAGATTCGTCTTCGTCCCGCGATGTTTCTCCCTCGCATTCTGCGCTTGCCCCTGTCGCACCGCTTCGGTCGTTCCAATGATCGCAGGACAAGCCGCTATCGACGTTAATATCCCCAGCACCATCTTCGTTTCCTTGACCTTGGATGAAGAGTGCTCAAGCAGTGGCACCCCAGATTACGATACGGAGCCATCACCGGCTATTGACATGGCAGCCATGCCGATTGGGTGGCGCCTCTCGGCCTCGCGCAAACTCGTGGCAATCATGTCCCGATCAAGGTTTGGGGGGGCCAAAAGCAGGGCAGTCCAGAGGCGCCACCGACGCTAAGAGATGACGATTAAAGGCTTATCGGGTCAAGGTCAAACCTGTTTCACGGGAAACAGGGGGCCATGGAGTGCTGCCGATAGGAGGGGGCTGGGGAAGTGGGTAGGGGGATGAGATAGGCTATAAATCCATCCTCTCCCGCTGCTGCTCTCATCCTTCTATTTTCCCACATCACTTACCAGGAAATCATTGTCATATGTCACTGTAATAAGATAGCAAGACATGGCCACTAAATCTCCTCCTAAGCTCGCTCCCAAGAACCAGCCAGCTCCCACCAAGCAGTAAGCCTACCCCCCTTCCCCCAAGACCACGAATCAAAAGTACCAACCCCCAAACCCACAGAGCCGACGCCGACCAATCCTCCGACAACGAAATGGACGACGCCCCCCAACAAGGCCAAGGCGGCCGCAAGCAAAACCAACAACTAACCCAGCAAAAAGAAGCCCCCCAGCAACAACAGCAGCAGCAACAGCAACAGCCGGCCCAAGCCACCAACGAGCAGCAATCGCTCCAACAGCAGAACCAAGCCCTGCAGCAACAACTGATGGCCATGCGCGCCGAACCCAAGCAGCAGGGCGGCCGCATCGCCCCCGTGCGCCAGTCGCGGATCCTCGACCGCCCCCCCAGCGACGGCGCCAAGGCGAGCAGCCTGAAGATCCAGATCGAGCTGGACCTGGAAGTCGAGGTAGATCTCTATGCGCGGGTGAAGGGTGACATTACGATCGGGTTGATGTGACTCTTTGGGTGCGTTGGTGCACGTCGTAGGTTGATCTCTATGCTCGCGTCAAGGGCGACCTTACCATCGGGCTTCTGTGAGCTCTGACTGATCTCTCTTTCCTTCTGTACAGGCGCTTGTGAGTGAATCTAGGCTTGCTTGGGCGGTTGGCTGATGATGACGTTTGGGTGATAGGTTCGCGGATGATTGACGGCGAGGGCGGGTCGGATTGGGGGGTGTTTTGGAGGAGAGGGGGTTGGGATGGCTTGTGGTAAGATGGTCTGGGTCTGGTGAAGATGGACGGCAGATGGAAGGATATATATCGGAATGTCAAGTGTCTATACCCGAGAGCATGTCTGTAGTGTAAGGTAATCTGAGGGCACGTTTATAAATTTTCAGGGGTACAGTCAAAGAAACGGTGAAGCATGTGGCGATCTATAATTTACTTTCCCCATTCCTTGACCACGCACACGCACACGCACGTGCCCAACCAGTCCTTGAATATCCCCCTCCCTCCGTCCTAATCTCAATCCCCATCCCCATCCCCATCCCCCCTTCCCCTCCACCCTCTTTAATACATCCCCATCCTACCTCCCCCTTCCCTCCCTTCCCCTCCAATCCCACCTCCCCATCTCACCCTTCCCCATCCATCCCCTTCCCCATTCCCATCCCCATTCCCATCCAAATCCCTCCCCCAAAACCCCCCAAAAGCCATCCACTACAACCCTTGTACATGGCCGGAGAGGAGGGGAGGCACGGTAGGATAAAGGGGAGTGGAGAGGGTAGGGGGCAGGGGCAGGATGGTGATTAGATGGAGGGTAGTGAAAGGGAGAAGAGAGGGGAGGGAGGGGTGGGAAGGGTGGGAGGGTGAGAGCGAAGGGTAGTGGAGTGTAGTGTAGAGTCCTCGTCAAAGTATCTTGTAGCTTTTGCCTCCTACGCTTTTGAAATCCTCATGTATGAAGAAACGTACCTCATCAATCTACTACTTCTATCAATCTATTTCATCTGACGACTTCTGAGATCCTGCCACAGGATGTCTCGTCCGTAGAATCCGTCTATGCGAATATCTTCCGGAACTTCGTGTCGAATTCCGCTCGTAACTTCGTAATCGCCTTGTAAACATTGAGGAAGCCCCTCTCCAGCTCCTCTTTCGAAGGATCGTTTCCCAACGATCCATTCGTAGCTTCGGGCTGGACACCTTCGTCATCATCCGAGTCTTCCCACGAGTCCGCGACTTTCTTCTTCTTCGCGGGTTTACTGCCGGTCGAACCCGCCGTCATGATCGACGTTCGACCTGTGTCTGTCGTTGCCGTAGACGTGGCGACGCTCTCCGTGTCTGTTGAGTCGGCGGCGAATTTGTCATCTTCAGCATTGTTGGTCTCGTCGCCCTCGCCGATGATGTCGAGCATGCTCAAGTCTGATTCCGGGAGTTTGAGGAAAGCGGCAAGGCTTGTTGCGATGGTGGCGAGGACCAGGGAGAAGTCGTTGAGCAGGAACCATACGTCGGACTTGCGGACACCGTTCGCCTTTTCTAGAGCGTCTAGATCGCCGTGCATGTAGAAGTCGTATAGGTAGGCGTTCAGAGGAGTTTTCGACTCGTCAGGGTAGACGTCGAGATGGGGGATAACAGCCTCTTCTAGGAAGACTCCGCCTCGTGTTGTACGGCACAGATCTGAGATGCTTTCGAATTTGTCTCCATGTCCGGACAGAGCAACGAATGATGATCGGATCTTGGTTGGGGGTAGCGCCCCAGGGAGTGAGATGTCATTATCGCTACCTCCAGCTTTCATACCTGTCAGTGGCAAGATGTTGTCCTCTGTGTCAACATGCTGATCGACAAATGTTCTGACGTAGGTTGAAAAGACTTCCAACGTATCCTTGTTGTGATCTCGTAGTATCTTTGCGGCTTGAGGAGGCAGAGGAGGTAGAAAGACAATGGATGGCGATCTCTTTACAATGTTCTCGACGTACTCTGCATCAGCCTAAGGCAAAAGGTGTCAGCTCATAATCTGACAGGATTTCGAACAGTGTAGCTTACCTCCCTACAAGGTCTTCGACCAAAGAGGTGGGCCATCACGACCATCAAGGTCCGTAGCACATGAGACTCTTTTTCTGCGACTTCGGAGCAGAGTTCGTGGAAATATTCGCCTTTAATAAGTGCATTCAGAGCGAAGCATGAATTTTCAGTGAAGTAAAGGTGGCTCGTGAGCCCTGCAAAATTTATAGGAGCTCCGTGCGGGCTGAGTAGATCCTGTCGCCGGAGGTACTCAATGGAGAACCTTAGGTGATGGAGTACCTGATCCTTGAACGCAGGTCCGTCAAGATACAGGCGTGGTTGCGATAAGAGCGAATTGATGGCCCTAACTGCGTAAGGCGCATCGCCAGAGCTTTCCAGTAGAGAGAACAATCTAAGGACTAGAGTAGTTGTAACGGGGAAATGGCCGTTCAGATCTGGAAGCCGAGAGCTAAGTAGTCGACAGACTTTTCCACGGCTCAGTCCTTGAAAGACAATGTTTCCGAGGAGGTCGAATCCACGACGCCCAGCACGGCCAGCAGCTTGCCGAAAATTCAGAGCAGTCAGGAATATACTGTCACCAGAGAATACCACGGTAGCGCAAGGCATATTGATACCCAAAGCGAGGGTTCCCGTAGCGATGACGACTCGTAGGTAACCTTGCCGAAACAGCATCTCAACGACCTGCCGATACTTTCTGTTCATACCGGCATGATGCACCCCTATACCACGCTGTAGCCCCAGTGTCAACCAATACGGGAGGCCTCTGCATGGGATCAGGTCAGCATAGACCAATCAAAACGAGATTTAAGCGTCATGGAATGTGAGTTGGTGGGTGGAGAAGGGTTCTGGTGTTGGAAAGTGCCACAGTGCTAGTTCGAATTCATCTGCTCTGGAATCTACGTACCTCCACTTCATTTGCCTGAAGTAGCCAGATAGCTCTGCGGCTTCAGCACGATGTTTTGCTGCAAAGTGAAAGCCATCGACTGGGGCTTCAGGATCAAAGTTTGCATAGGGATTCGCCTCTTCGCTTGCTGCATCCATCATGTTGTCCATCTTTGAGGCCGGGTCATCATCATCATCGCCACCTTTTCCCTTTTTCTTGGAAACTACTTTCGCCTTTTTGCTCCCCAGCTTCTCCTTTTCCAATTTCCACTTCTCGAATCCGCCGAGCTTAGCCTTCCACGCAGGGCTGGACTCTTTCCAGCGGTTTTCAGCGTCTTGAAGCTGCCGGACGACTACTTTGGCAACGTTTTCACACTTTAGTCTGTCATAATTAAAGAAGATAGCAGGCAAAGCGTCCCGTTGCTGAAGTTTACATAAGAGCGGAAGTGTCGTGGAGTACAAGTCGTTGGGGTCAATGTCCATAAGATCGTCCATTTTATCGGAAAGTTCGCCCTTGGATACCTCTACATCACAGGAAGTAGTCACCTCCATTGATCTGCTAAGGTCCTCTAATACAGCGTCAAAGGGCGATTGGCTGTCTGACATCCAGGCCTTGAATAGGCGTTTGAGAGCCTTTTCCCATTCAATGATATCGGCTTTACGGATCACCTGAGTAATTCCTTGACGATTTGAAGGGTCCAGATCCGACGATACCGGATATTTTGCAGTCGCGTGCCGCTTCATCGATTCATATAGTGAAAGACAATCCCTAGCTTCAAGGCTAAGATCGTCCGGCATACCTCTTGACTTGTTGACAAGGCTAGCTACGGGGTGAACGAAAGCCATACCATTGATACCGTCCAGTCCCAGAGTTGCAAACGAGGGCCGGTCTACTAGCCCACGGAAGGCAAACTTCTTAGGGGGATTGAAGACGAACTTACGCCTGAGTGATTTCACAGTCAGCATTCCCTCATCAAGGTAAGAATTTGAGTCCGTGAAACAAGATTCGGATGCACATGCTCCGGAGACATTTCTCGCCGCACACGATGAGGTGGGAAAGGGGGATGAAGCGAGAGAGTAGTCATGACTTACAGATCCGAGTATCTGTGCTGATGTTTGATCATTGCGACCTTATGACCTGACGACTGCTGTGTCGAATCGAGCCACGAATTGAACATCTCTGGGTTACCAACTGTAGCTGATAGAGCTATTATAGGGCATGGAGCTAACAGTAGAAGCTGCTCCCAGACAACACCGTCTTCGGCTTGCCCAATAGAGTGAATTTCGTCGAAAATGATGTATTTGACTTTTGGCGACCATGACTTAGCGTTGCTGGGGGATAGCAGCATGATCTGGAGGATGTGGGGCACCGTCACTAGTATCTGGCAACCAGAAGGATTATTGATTCGATAGTCCCTTGTGTGACTGAATGATTTCGAGGTCAGCATTTGTTATCAAGAGATCGTTTGTCTCTTTAAACTCTCTAAAAATGACATAACTGCAAGAGATGACTGAAGACTCGCTAAAAGGCTAAGGGCAGATTGTAGGAGACAAAATTATAACGTACATTGCCCATACCGATTTTCCGGCATGCTTGTACATTTTCTTGAATCGAGCCTGAATCTCTGCTGCAATTTGATTGACCAAGGCTTTTGTGGGAGCTACATAGACGAGAACGTGGTCGTCGTTACCTCGTAAGATCTTTTCCATCGCATAGAAAGATATGAATGTTTTACCCGCACTAGTGGGAGCCACCACAAATACGCTGTTTTGTGCATCAAGCTCGTCCAATACCTTGCGCTGCCAACCATCTGGCTGAAACGGGACTCTCGAGTCAGGTGCTGAATCAAGGTTCCGATCCATGTAGGGACCGCAATGGAGCAATTGAAAGAGCTTTCCATCCAGCCGCACGCTCAACTCATCCCCTTTTGGCAAAACAATTTCGGGATCATAAGCTAACGTACGATCTGTCGAGAGCGTAGGAACCCCTGGATCTGGAAGTTCTAGAGCGTTCAGTATCAGTGTAAGACGATCAGCAATTGTCTTCGTAAGACCGTCAACGGTGGCAAGGCGGCGGGATGTGTCCCATATAAGGGCAGCGACTCCGGATAGCTCTTCCGTGGACGACGTGCCAGATTTCATATCGACTGCCTTACGAAGTATTCGATACATCTCGTACAGAACGCAAAGTAGGTGATACTCAACCTCCGCCTGGACGACACTCCGCTTGGTATCCGGGAGATCTCGCAGGTAAGCCTTGATCTTGAGATACTTGGACTGCAGCTGTCGCTCGGATTCGAGATTCTTTCTAACAGTCCTCCAAGCCGAGAAAGTTCTCTCGTCATTCTCACCATCTTTAATGGCCTTATTTGCGGCAATGTCGTCGAGCATAGCTTTTTTGGCTCCACCTTTCTTGTTAGGAGGGAGTTTCCCCTTTTGAGACTTTACAGGTGCGGGCTTCGGACCTTTGAGATCCTTGGTGATCTCAGGGTAGGTACTCGCAGACACAGTCACGATTTCTGGCTCTAATGCCTTGCCAGCTGCATTTGTGAGGCTTGCAGCATAACTTTGCATTTCAGACATGAAGAACTGATTACGGCGAAGGGCACGAGACTTCTCCTTCTCAGAGGCAGGTGTGATTTGACTAAGCTTGGGATCCAGGCGTTTCTTCACATTGTGCCAATGTGATACTTCTTGATGGAGTCTGCCGGACAGTCGAGTTGAGGCCTTGGATGAAGCTGTACGGAGGTTGATAGACGCTAAATGCTTATCAAAAACGGGGTTTGAAAATGGTAAGATGGTGGTCTCGTTACTATTCAATTCGTCTGTTGTCTGCATGACGGGGCTGTGGTTCCCGCTTAGCCCTGGAAGTTTGAGATGGGTCCCAGATAAAGTGGATAGTTCTCGCGCTAAGTTCTCGAACTTCTGGGAGACTTCAGAAGTGTAGGTGGATGCCGGCACATTGGCCATAATGGCCTCGATTAGCCGACCATCGACCACGTCAGAAAGATCGCACGGCACTGTGCCAGCTTCCATTGATACAGCCCAAGCGTCCTCGGAGAGCAGTAAATTGCAAAGATTTGAAAAGTCCGCAAATAATGCAGTCATCTGAGATTTCTGGTCGGAGTCCTGATTTCTTGTGCCTTGCCGCCTACTATGAAGCGGAACGGAGCCTATCAAGGCAGTGTGTATCAGGAACTTTGTCGCTAGGGGCTCAGTCACTAGCTTCTCTTGCAGCATTCGGCCAAGAACAATGACAGTAGCTGCCTCTCGCTCCGTAAACTTGGATTGGCCCTGCAACCCGGAATCCGGCCCTAAACTCAACGCTGATAAGGACTGTTCGAGACCGAAAGCGTCATTAGGTGGCTTAGGTTCCTCTAGATTAATTTCCTCTTCCTGTTCGACTTTTGGTTGCGCCTTTCCCTTTTTCGAGCCTTCAACCACCATTGTCATCACCTGATCATGATCGATCAGCGGCCCTGAGTCCCAATGATTTGGCAATACTGACCTTTGTGTCAATGAACTCCAGTCCGTTGATGAGTGCTATATTGTACCCTCGATTTATGAGGCTGCATATCATTGCCCTGAATTTCTTCTTCTTCGACGACGCTTGCGTCTTGACGAGAGTCTTTGTTTTGACTTTCTCAGACGCATGATCGCCGTCTATCAAGACTGAAGCTACATTCGCACCATCATGGCACATTACAAAATAGACGCCAGTTGCCTCCACTATTGAGATTTTCAGTCAGCCAGGCCATGTTAAGAGCTACAGGTTGTAGTCAACGTATATGTTGATAACAAGCAGGGACTATTCATGGGGCTGGTTTTGCGACAAAACTTTGAAACGAGTAATCAATCCTGGCCTGCAATAAGGACTGCATCTTACAGTAGATTTGGAATGCGTGATCCTGTGGCGATCGAAAGGACTCGACTCTGATCGACGGATGCGATTTGGCGAGATTGACGTGCAGATGCCGTCGTATGACCGATCTAGCAAGGATATATCGCGAATGCTTCATGTTGGGGACACCTTGTGGGATACATAGATTCCTATGCGTATCGAAAAAGACAATATGGAAATTGCAATGCCGTTGACTCAAGCCTAGGAGGAAATGCTCCACAGTATACACTGCATGCAGTAGTTGAAAGCCGTCTGTCAGATCCAGTCTCGAGTCATTAAAACAATGGAGCAGCAGTGAATCTCCCTCGAGAAGGAAGAGCTCTTTGCCTGCGTAGTCACCGACCAAATCAACTCGTCTTGCTGGCAGCTGCCCATACCTTGATTGAATTTAGCTATACTGTAATGAAGATTAGGTAGGGATGGGTATTACCATTTTTGAAGGGATTCTCCGAGGTTATCCATGGTGTCCTTCCGATCTGGCCGGTAGGCGGAGCCGTCCTGTTCTGGAGACATCTTACCTGTGATGGTATAGTAGAGGGAAAGCTTGCTCGTTATGCAGGCTAAGCCATGGTGACAACCTAACGCTTGGATGAATCTAAATCTAGAGCGAAGAGAAATTCCGCAATTGTACGTTCGTCAAGTTGTATCAGTAAACACTCTACTAATGTACACGTTATTCCAGAACTATATTGTAGACAATTTGTCGGCCAACTAGGACGATAGAATAGAGAAGCGTTCAATGTTTTACGATATTGGTGTTGTACGATATTCGATGAGGCGGAGAGTGCGCGCTTATCTAGCGTGTGCAATACTCCTGTCAGCTGCCGTGCCGCAAGTGCCAAGGAGTCGCAAATGCAGTGCACACGCTAAACAGACGCTGTGATCAAGCCAACAGGGATCAGCTTAGGCGTCGCTGCATCATGCCGTCAATGTCTACTTAGGGACAAGGTTCAACGATTTCCATTAACGCCTAACTTGCTGGCCTGATATATATTCGACCTCCGTATATTGTGTATGGACCAAGATATCTAAGAATTGGAAGTTCGAGGCATCGACTCAGGTCTCCGCTTGAAGAATGGCAGCAAACGAAGGAGAACAGCGTCTGTTGACTTAGTGAGAGCTTAGCTTGACAGTGCCCCAAGAGGGCATTTGTAGGCTAATCATTTGCAGCTTTGCTGACGTTCATTACTATTTTGGTGCCCCTACACCAAGACCAACAGCTCACCGTTTCGACAAGGGCTCATATCTGTACCTTTATGGCAATAAAAGCGGCAACGGGGCAAGGCTAGAGATCGCGAACAATGTTGGCAAGCCGGAGCAAGATGCTGTCACCGGAAGTGCGTAACGTAGCCTTATGTTTGATGAGGGGAGTGGGAACTAATGCTCAACGCATCGCTAGCCATGGAGTCAACGACCGTTCGCCAATCCTACAAACACCCCACACTCTGTACAGTGACAGTGGATGGCTATGGCAGCCAGCCTGAAGGACCAGGTCCTGTTCCGAGACCAGAACATCATTGGCGACTGCCAAATACCGATCCGAGAAATGAAGGGAAATACATGTTTCGACTTCATACTTTGGATATCTATTTTTGGAAGATCGAGGACGCCCACGCTTTTCTTGCCGCCGCCAAGAACAAGCTTGAGCCAGAGCAGATTGCAATACTTGATGCACCACCAAATAAGACGTCTCACGAACATCTCATGAGCCCGGTCGTTCAACAGCTCGAGAATGTCGCTGTACAAGACCCAGCTTACCGCAATGGGCAGACTCGCAACTCTAGGACAACTTCAACAAGCGTGACTAGTCCGCACACTGATAGCGTGTCCGAGGACGCCGGAAGACAAGAGACGCCGAAAGCGCCAACTCCTGCGTCCTTTAAGCCTCTTGCATACAATCCAGCTGCGCCAGCTGCACCGGAGCCCATCAAGCACCGTGAGAAAACACCTCCGCCTGTGGATGCCGAGGATGGCACGGGACTAGCCGGTGCTGCGTACCGTGATCACGCACAGTCAATGTCTTCCCAAAATTCGCTTTTGCAATTCTCACACGGTCAACCACAGAACATCCAAGGATCCATCACCCCGCAGCCTTCTCACTCACATATATCGTCCGTTTCCTCCCCAAATTCATCTGCTGGTTACGTGAGCTCGTTGTCGCCTGCGCAAGGCCTGCGAACGTCAAGCATAGCTTCAATTCCCCCACCCCCACCTCAAAGCGGCAGAGGCTCAGTGAGCCCATATACGCCCACACCTTCATTTGCCCCGCCTCCACCGCGTACTCAAAGTGGTGCCTCCCAGCACTCTCAACAGGTTGTACCCTCGTTTAGTGCACCACCACAAGACCAATCACAATCGCCCTTCTACAAGCAAGATAGCAACCCTCTGGAATCCCCCGCGACCGAGATCCTTGGCAACTCTTACGTTAGCGGCGTCAGGCAACCCCTCCAGCACTTACAGCCTCAGTACGCGAATTATACTCCGTCTTCACATGGACAAGAACCGGAAAGATTAGGGGGCTATTCCAATTATCAGTACGACCAGCAGCAGCCGCAACACCACCATCATCACCACCAACAGCCTCAGAGTAACGAATATGATGTTCATAGCCAGGTTTACAGACCTACTCCTGAGGAGGCATCGAAGCATAAGCCATTGAAAGTTTCTACAGCCGCAGCTGGGTCACCTACAGGGAAGCTGGAGCAGGGTGCTGGTAAGGTTGATAAGAAAGTTAACAGCCTGTTCAAGAGGCTAGAGAAGAGGATTGGCTGAGATGACCAACCGAGGAAGATTGCCATACTTCCGTTGAATCAACAGCGGTCCTCAATGATGCTAGCCTGTGCTGAAGGATGCGGGCCGGGAGGCGGGGAAGTCCTAGCAATACAATGGCTCGGCCTTTATCCGCCAGACCAAAAATGCTCCGCAGTCTGACACTTTGACTCAAGCTAATTCGACAAACGTGACTTGGGGAGGTAATCCTTGAATGGGTGGACTCGTACGGCGGTGGGGAGCGGTTAAAGGACGATTGATGATTGACGATTGACGAAGGACTCTGGGCTCAGTTGGACGAGCTGCTATAGGCTGGCGGCGTAATCATGTTCTGCTGTGTACTGTATTCGGAGGATGTAGAACGCGGCATTTGTGTATGGAGTACTCCGTATTCTACCAGGAACAATAGTCCTAGCAGCGCTTTCGAAATAGGTGCCTCTTCCGCTAGCGCCTGTACAAGACTTTTGGTGTCAACAAAAGAGTACGGAGTAGTAATCCAAACGCGTACTAGTCATTTCGTGCAACCGGAATTAACAAGATTTCTCCTTTCCTTTGGACAGAGCTGTCCAGCTTTTGTCGCTCAGATCAGCTTTACCACCATTATTACAGTATCCCTGCGGCCTGGCTTTGCTTGCATAGAGCTGACACGCATCTATACCTGAACATTGTAAGTTGTGAGGCTACCAATCCGGCCGTTGCGCGATTGACACCCAAACAACCGAAACGCGGTTCGGGCTCGTGCATTTCTGGCCGCAGATCCTTGAAACTTGAAGGCCCACTCCACAGAATGTTGTACTGCAAGATCCATTGCTCCTGCTAACTTCGCTGTGTGTTTGCAGTCATGTCAGGACGATCACCTAGTGGCGTCGCTTCCTTACGAGCGAGATTCGAACACAAGGGGGAATCCACATCCCCACCCTCCCGTGGCCGATCTCCAGCTGGCAGCGTGAGCAGTGACAATTCTCGACCTATATCAAGAGTTCGCACAAGCTTCGTGTCAGTGGAGGGCAGTGGAAGAATGGGTGATCAGCTTGGCGCGAAAAATTCAATGGGGAACAATACAGTCGTTGGCGATGCTGTGAATAGATCCGAAGCAGGTGTGAATGGGGATGTCCTACACAAACCCCAGCCTAATGGCGGCTCCGCACACCCAACCTCTGCAAAACCATCAACCCCAGGCGCTGAGTTGACACGAGAGCCTAAGCCAGATGGGCCAGAATTGACGAGTACGAGCGATGGGGCAACCGATGGTCCATCAGACGTCAGTCCAGAGGGACTACTTCCCACTGCGGAAAAAGGCACCTCGAAGACGCCGCAATCCAACCCTAAGGATCAAGCAGCGGTGGGTGGTGGAGCTACCCTTGGGGATGAGACAACAGGGCTAGGCCCCATATTGAAAGGTTCACCATTTGAAAAAGAGAAAGCAAAGAAAGCTAGTCCTTCGGGATCTTCGAAGGCTACAGCAACTGTTGCTCCCCCGAGATCTCCCAAGAAGCATACCAAAGCCCCGGTGAATTCAAGTGTTAATGGGAAACCGAAGGAGACACAGTCACCGAAACCTGCACCTCCTCCCAAGGCGAAAGCTGCTCCATCCAGTGCTCCCGCAGCACCTCTTGCAGCACCAAAATTCGACTCTCCGCCAGAATCTTCACAAACCCCGAAGGCAACGGAGAGCAAGCCCGATGGCGTTCCTGAAACACAGCCAGCTACTCCAATAGTAGCTTCCAATACTAAAGATACAACGCAACGTGAACCCCGGCAACAAATTGAACCGGGTCCACGTACTCCAAATATTGCTACCGCATCTGGCAAACAGTCCACGCCCAAGGAGGCTTCGCCAAAGTCGGCACCTGCCAGAGATCCAAAGGAGTTGGCCAAGGACAATAAGAAGCCAATACACAAAACTTCTGCCGCATCCAAGCCAGCCCCTGGACCGTCATCGAAGCCTTCGAAACCCGCGCCATCGTCTGGTAGCTCGGTTGCAAGGCCAGTCAATAAGCCAGATAAAACTTCACCCAAACAACCATTCAGTAAGCCACGCCCCAAGTCGCCCACACGCCCAGTACGTCTGCCAGCTGCAGCTACTGCTCTCACTGCGGCTGCTGCGGCTAAAGTCGATGGATCACCACCATCACATGTGGCCGGCAAACATCCTCCGAATCCAGCGAAACCTCTGCCAAAGCCCACTCGCACTTCATTGCCTGCTGGACCTAAGCCGGTCGATAAGCCGAAAGCATTCAAACCAAGAACGAGCATGGCAAGCTCTAAAGCGCCTGAGGGTAGCTTCCTAGAAAGGATGATGCGACCGACACAAAGCTCATCTCAGAAAACGCACGACAAAGCTCCAAAGGCTCCACAGTCGAAGCATCAAGGGACGAAGCCGAAAAGGATGAGTGAAGGCAGCGACAAGAGCAAGACTGAGCATGGAGATACTAAAGCAGAACTATCCGAGGAACCAGCGTCTGAAGTCAAAGTTCCAGCCGAATCCGGCGAGAACCCTAGCAGTATTGGAGCAAGTCTTCTTCCTTCTGTGGCGGCCCATACTATTCCTGCGACTAACCCAGCACCATGATGAATTGTCACTGTTGTGGATTACCATCTTGAGCGTTGCAGTGTCCGGGAGCGTTGCGTGTTGCAGGATTAGGAGTTCTATACCAAGGCGTATCATCAGCATTCCATTTCTCCAACCAACTTTGTAAGCTGGCCGACTCAGCCTGCGGTTGTATACCTTTATGATCTTGGCCTCGTGCTGTGGTTTCGAACAGTCTTGTAATGTATATCTTCCGATGAATGCTATAGGAGTACAAGCCCGTTCCCAAAACCCTGCAAATGCAACCATGAGACTCCCTCGCCATGCATGCATGTAAAACTACCTTTCCGCCTCCTCCACCACCTCCTCGGCTCAAAAATCAACCCCATTGACCCTACAGAGCGCCATGCCCCCTATCCTCCTCTCCACACACTCCCTCACCTCCATTATTCCCCGATCCGTCGTGACGAACATCGCCTCCCCGACCCCCCTCATCCCCTTCACATACCCCCTCTTCTCCCCCCTCAAAATCCCCTCCAGATCCACCAGAGACATCCACACCCGCCGCTTCGGCTTCGACACCAACCGCATCTTCTCCAGCACCGGTCGCGAATTGTAATACTTCAACCCGACCCACAGCCTCCTCGACGCCACATTCTCCTGCGTTATCGCCGGCATGCCCTCTCCCTCCCCTACCATCTCTCCATCATCAGCACCTCGGGTCCGTCCGGCTACATGTCCCGATGGATCTGACACCGCGCTGGGGTTGGCGCTCATGATGGGCGCGAGGGATGAGGGGGGAGGGGGTGTGGGTCCGCCGATCAGGACGGTGTTGACGTAGCCGCCTTTTTGGAGTTGGAGGAGGAGGGAGTGGAGTTGGGTTGTGGAGGGGAGGGAGGTGAGGCCGAGGCGGGCAAGGGAGGCGTTTTGGAGGTGGGAGCAGGCGTGGGCGAGGAGGACGAGGGACATGCTTGGGTTTGGGTTTGGTTTTGGTCTCGAGGGAGGTGGGAGGAGGGGGTGGATTCGTATTGGCGGCGGTGGTGGAGAGGAATGCTTTGGGGAGCTTGTGGGTCGCTCGCTGGCTGTGGGATTCAATGAGGAGCGGGTGCTGGAGGTGTAATTGCTCGTGAGAGGTTCCAGGCTCCCAGGCTAGGTCAAAACATCTTTCGTTTCGTTGTTGTAACGATAGGCGCCGTCCATCTTTTGAATTCGAGAAATCCACCGGGCTTGGCAAACGCGGACTTTTTCAGCCTTGTGAGATTGCCGTCGCGGTTTTCTGCCTCAGGTTTCCGGTATTCTTCAAGCATCATCCAAATCTTGACTTATCACGTCGTCAATGGAAAGAGAATTCAAGCAAATGACTCGTATTGAGAGTGGATAGCTATCGCCAAGTGAAGAGAGTTGATACATGCAAACAGTGGTACGCCTCCAAATTACACCTTGCATGCAACAATGGCAATTCACATTTCATCAGCCATGATCGTATCCTCATCCTCATCCTCCTCCAAGATCAAAATACCACTATCCCTCTTCTTTGCCTTCCCCTTACCTCGTCGCACTTGTACATATCCTTGCACGTCCACGTCTTTGAAACGGGTCACTGTGATTGGGGTGAGGAGACCTTGGCTCTGGTTCACTTCATCTCCTCGGCGTTGCACATCATGAATATAGGCCGTCTTGATACCCTCTGCCTTCTCCTTGGCGTGTGCGAGCTTCTCTTGTACGGCCTCGACGGCCCGCAATCCTGCGTCTCGCTCTTCTTCGAGCTTCCTCATTAGTATGGCTTGCTTGGCCTCCCCTGCTGTCACTTTTGCGTCTGATTCAGAAAGATCGGATGTCAGTTGCCCAATTTGGACATTCAGTCCACCGACTTCCCTCTCCCTGCTGATTCGCTCTTGCTCAAAGACCTTCTCGGTCTTGCGAATGATTTGCTGCTTCTCGTTGAGGGCCTCTTTGAGTTCTTGTTCATGAACTTTGAGCTCCTTAATCTTCTCATTTCTCTCCGCTACCTCCTGCTCAGCCTCCCGTCTTCCGTGTGTCTCCGCAACGACGTGACATTCAAGATCGGCAACTGCTTCGTCCATCTCGGCTCGGACTGCTGAAATTGCAGTGTTGTGATCCGCTTCCATCGTGGTGATTAGCGACTCCAGCTTTACAACCTCCACGCGATAGCTTTCGAGCGCATTTTGGAGTTTTCCCATTGAGCGTTCTTTCTCATGAGACTCCTTCTCCATTACTTCTATTTTACTTGCCGCAGCCTGTACAGTGACTGCTAGCGACTGGACTTTAGCTTCCGAAGTGTCGGCTCTCGCCTTCTCATTAGCAATTCGTGTGCTGATCGTCTCTCCATACTTTCTTGCACGGTCTAATTGCTCTAGCACAGCATTGAACTGGGTGCGTATATTGGATTCAGATGTTGCAGTCGTTGACAGTTGATCTTCAGTAAACAGAAGATCGGCCTTCAGACGGCGCATTCGCTCGAACATGATATCGAGTAATGGCTTTGGGTCCTCTGGAACAAGGCCCAGAGTAATCTCTCCCGGAAACATATACTCAAGAGACAGTCGCGCTTCGCGGAATGTCTCTGTATGAGCGGGCGGCAGCAGGGAAGCTTGAGTCGCTGCTTCTTTGGAAGATGTAAGTTCATGAAGCCCTCCATCGTCATGAATGACAGGCGCGACAATGTCGTCGTCTGTGTTATCGACAAAGATGTCTATTTCTGGCGTCGGCAGGTCATGGAATGTAGCAGCCGCTGTAGGCTCGACCGTCATTGATCGCTCACGCATCTGCTCCCTCATATCACCTAGCTGTTGCTCAAGCTCTCGAATCTTGACCGAGCTGTTCGATACCTCCTCTGTTCCGTGGCTGTGATCTTCATTGGCGGATCGTTTGGCCAAAGCAAGCTCGTCCTTCAGAGCTTGGATCTCTTTCCTCCACTTCAACCCTGATTTCTTATCCTCTTCCATATCGTTGATCTCCTCACTCATATGATTCCTCCGCAGTCGTCGCTTCAGTCTTGCGTCCAGGGTCTGTCGGAGTGGTTCGAATTGGATCTCGCCCGATATGGGTCCTGGTGAAGGCCATAGCGACGGAGAGGGCAAGCTATACGATAGTTGCACGGGAAATGAGAGATGTTCGAAGCCTCCAGTCAGGAGGCGAGGGGCCGAAGGTGCTGATCCACGAAGACGCGGAGAGAAAGATGTGCGTCGGAGATGAGGAGTGAGACCTGTAGAGATCACTGTTGTGGACATCTCCGGGCCTGGGTCAGTGAACCGCACGCGCTTCTTGGGCTTTATGGGCGTCGTTGCAGCTGGCATCGGATCCTCGATGTTCTCCTCAGTCTTTTGTGCAATGGGCACGGGTTCTTGGATTGCAAGGCCGGTACTGATCCGTCTTTTTCGACGAACAGCTATGGGTCTCTCGTCAGAGATGTCAATGATCTCGGAGGGGCTCGTATTGTCAGCCATTGCAAGGCGGTTGTTGATCATTGAGATCAGCAATGTGTATGGTGCAAAAGAGAGGAAGAAACGAATATGGATGTAGCAAATGCAGCAAATGCTCAAGAGTAATCACCGAGTTGAATGTAAACACGACTTGTAGTAAACAAAGGATTGTTACTTGGAACCTTAGAGCTTTGTAGGCTACAGTCATCACACTAGAGCTTTGTAAACAGAGCTAAGCCCTGTCAGGCTGATAGGAAACGGCGCGTTCCAAGAGTCGTGTGGCGCGTCAATTGATAGGATCTCGCTGCCCGAAAGTTGCTCCCTCCATCAAGACACTAGCCTTGGACCAAACGTTAGCTATTGGTCGGATTGGCATGCTATTCGTTGGAAGAAGAAGCTCATACCAAGAAAAGCCATCTTGGTTAACTTGTCCCATTCCAGAAGGAGCTTTTACTTTGCTGCGAATTGCTGGATTCAAGATTGCCGACCATCTCGCATTAACGGCTAGACTCAAAGCGTGTGGAAGGGCAAAGTCTGAAGACGATGCACCTTCCTGAATGGCAATGTGCCCGCTAGGAGACGTCAGCTCCCACAAACCTACAACATGTCTCCAACAAGCTCAAGGAAGGTCGTGGGCCTTGATCAATCTCACCTGCTGAATGCTGGCTCGGAAGTGGGGAATCTTGCTTCAACGATTGCCATAGCAAAGGGAAGCCTCCGCCTTCCATTCTCCATCAAGTATCATCATTTCTGTCTTACGGAGGAGACTCTGAAGCGTGCGAATGCCGACAGCAGGCGTGCGACATCCATAAAATCATGGACGAGATTATTGGACTCTTCAGTTCCGACAGTACTTCCATATCACCCTCTTCGTCGACAATGGAGGAAGCACTCGCCACTGTAAGCGTGACAGCAGCCGATGATGCCATTAAGAAAGAGGAGGAAATTATCTCAGGCCTTGAAGCCTTACCTGCAGAGATCATCGGCCAGATCCTGGGCTTCCTGCCTCCTGTCGCCCTTGCTAATCTGTCACGCACTTCAAGCCTCCTACGTTCCCATGCTCATAACGATCTGCTATGGCTGGACTTCATCCGAGACTGCGTACCCTACGGAAACAACCTCGAATCCCCGTTACCCGCAGATTGTTGGAGGCAGATCTACATTTCCCTCCATCCATATTGGTTTCTGACCCGCCATAAGATTTGGTTTGCGGATGTGGCCAACACGGGGAAGATCATAATAGCACGCTACAACCACCAGCGCGGCTGCATAGAGGCATATCAGCTAATCGCTGAGCATGGCGCCCATACTTTCGAGAATTGGTCGCACAATAGCGATGTCATAATCCACACCTTTAACCCCAAGGTCCGCCTCTGGACCGATGATCCTGTCGTGATGCTTGGTGTGGAAGATGGGAACCCTCGAAGTCGTCTGCAGAAGGAGGTTCCAATGCATACCGGCTCAACCCACGGCGTCTGTTCAATGATCTCACTCTGTCAGCCAATGCCAAAGCCTTTGCAGGATCCAAGCATGGCGCTTTGGCCACCTTCGATCGTCCCCGCCGAGCAGCGTGTACGCAATGCCAGTGCGAACAAGTTCAGATCTGACTTACACCGTCCTCAAAGCCTGGACTTGACCAGTGACCATACTTTCAGGATTCGCAAGTGGTTGGAGTTTTCAAATTTGATGCAACCCTTGAACTCGGTCAGGATGGGAGAGGAAGTGATGACATTCAGTACTCTGCTCAGCGAATCATATACTCCTACCAAGAGTAAACCTTACCAGGGCATCTGGGTCGGAGATTATTCGGGTCATGGATGCGAGTTTCTCTTGGTGCTTCAACGAGAGGTCTCTACAAATACTGCCATGTCTAGACAGTCCGCTACTGACTCCCTACCCGAGGGAGTGTCAATAGCACGGATGGAAGCTGAAACACCAGAGGAGAGAGATGCAGGGATTCGATTAGTAGTCGACGATGCTAGCACTGACGTACAAGCAACGACCCCTGGCGAATCTGTACACGCAGGACCCTCAACAGAAAACCCGGATCGCATGGCTGAGCCGGAGAGCAACTACGCAGGGATCCGGCCATCGTCGGAAATCAGAGCGGACTCCGGAAACAGTGATGAAGATGCACAAAGCTCACTTACAGATGACGCAGTTTGCGGCAGGCTCGAAGCGATCAAGCTCACAGGTGATATTAACGTTCCTAGGGGACAGTATACTTGGATCGCGGAGAACATTGGCCCAAAAGGAGTGATACGTATTGGCAGAGAGCAGATGTTCAAGGACGCCCGAATGGTGAGGAGTTGGGGTCGTATTGCTGGCAGAGGCTTCAAACATGACAGATTCATTCCCTCGCAGCTGATTCTGATGTCTCATGATACCATTGCGCAGTACTGGGAGGTGAGTTCATAATGTGTCCGGGAACCAAATACTGGGCACTAATGTATATTTTCAAGGATTTTGGTCACATTTCTTTTTACAAACGAGTCAACATCGATGACTACCTCGACGCCAACAATGACTCTTCCGACACGTTGTGAGGGATCCCTTAGTGATGGGCAACGACAATGGTGCCGAGATCGTTGACAGTTGACCTGGTTCGGAAAGGCCTGCATGTGTTACAAATCGCATCGACTGAAGACCATGGCCACAAAGCTCTTGGTTGTGCAATGGACGAAGCATTCAGCGCTGATGCATAATTGTAAATGGAGATCATGTTATGGATTGATGAGGCTCGGCAGGAGCCACTCGGCGGCTTTCAACGGATGTGTAGCTGGTTAGATCCTGGTGAACGGACACATTGCATCAATGGTATGACTGATTTCTAGCAGATACTGCAGTCGATCTATAGGTTGTATCGATTTAGTGAAACCATTTCGTAGTTTGTACCTGCATCTAACCGCCCAACGAAGGCACGCTTGACGAGATGTATTTAAATAGGTATGTACAATGAACGTCCCCACGTTCGTTATTGATCGTTATCTCCTGCTCCCATGGTTCGTTGCGCCTCTGGTCCTCATATTTCAAACCGTAACCATAATTATATAGAAGCCTGTGTATCATTATTCGTATCCAAGATCTGGCTGAGCGCCGACGGCGCTTTTCCCTCCGTTCGCATCAGCCCTACGCGCTTACGTGCATCTGCACCGATTCCTTGTTTCCTCCTCCTCCATACCAGGACCAGGACCACCAAATTCCCGGGTTCATTACTCGACCGATTGACTTGAGCTGAACTGCAATCAAACGTTTCAGGACTGACCCCCAGTGTCACCAATTTCGTGACAATGGGCTAGCATTGCAGTTCCTCAAAGCATCCTGCATCTCATCACGCCTAAGTAAGCCCACCACATCCTGGGCTCAATATGCATGTTCCCCTCACGGCCCGGTCGACGGACTCGTCGAAGCCGACAGGTATACAGCCAGGTTCTTCAGACCCTGCTATCATCGTAAGTTCTTGCATATTCTACGGTCGATTCGAGCAGGCTGACAGTAAGCCCAGGGTGTCGCAATAGCAGTGTCTCTCATTTTCATCGGCATCGCAATCTATGTTTACGTTGCGAAGAGGAAACCTCCGAGTTACTCGACTACACCCAAGCAGTCGAAATGGAATTCTTGGAGTCATCGCTCTTGGAAGCTGGGCAATATGTTCAGGCGAAAAGTTCCGGCGAAGTCTATGAATAGCCACGATATGGAAGAGACGTCGTATGCGAACTCGACGAGTGCTACCCAATCAGGTGGGCAAAACACCAATGGAAGTTCCGTTGCCGCTGCTGGAGTCGACCGCAACACCTCCGTCCGCAGCATCATGACGTTACCCTCTTACCACCCCACCCCACGTCCTCACGAGCAGCTCATAGCCCGCGAAGGTGAGCGCGCAGGGGTTGACACGGTGATCGAGTTTCCGGAGACAGCTGACGAGGAGGAGCTACGGCGAGAAGAAGAGATGGACTCTTTATACCAAATACGACAAGCACGACGACTGGAAATTGCCCAACGCAATGAACGCAGGCGGGAGCGAGCCGAAGCAAGAGCAGCAGGCGATTGGGCACGACTAGAGCAGTTACGGTTACAAAGTCAGATGCGAACAAGAGCCAGAGCGGAGAGCACGGGTAGTGCGACGAGCAGCACCCTGGATCAGCCTGCCGGCATTGTCATCACCTCCAGGAATGGCAATACCAGCACCAGTTCCCTGATAGCAGATCATGCCGCTCGTACCGCCTCCCGCGACCGCAAAGTCAGCTCTGTCAGCTACGCCGAGCTCGGTCTCGCCCGCCACGACGGGTCCCGCATCCGAGCCGACAGCGTAGATTCGGACCACTGTCCCCTCCTGGTCTCGGCCGCAGGCATGGGCGGAGGAGTCAACGACCACCGCACCCCTCCCTCGTCCCGCCGCAGCTCTCTATTCCAGACCCAGACCTTCCACCACCACAATCGCGCCGCGTCCGCCGAGACCGTACTGACCACCGACTCCGACTTCGCGGGCGAAATCACACCGCAGACCTCGTCGGCAGATCGAAGCGGTAGCGATCCGGCTATGCGAACACCCAGTGCCAGCGCCAGCGGACAGGACTCGTATAGTGAACCCTCGCCACCAATGCCGATGGAACAACCACCGGACTATGAGGATGCGCCACCGTATACGAGCCCCATTGTTGCCCAAGGAGAGAGTGTCATGAGATTGCCCAGTATCAGGGTCGACGGCACTCTATCTAGCAATCTCCCTGCCATAGAGATCACCAGCAGTACCCCGGCCGCAACACCCGTCGTAGGAACGGCAGAGGAAAGTCCGAGCGGACCATAGTCAATAGCCCATTGAAAGACAGAAAGAAAGAGAACTCAAAAGATGTCTAATATCATCTTGACATCCGCCATTTTCACATGCGTTTCAGCGGGAGCAGCGTGTCCGGACGATTGATTGATTTTTGTGGAAAAAGGAAGGAGGGGGATTATTCATGATGTATGACGAGGTCTATTTATCTATAGGAGTTGGGAAAGGGAATGGATGGAGTCCAGGGAGGGGAGATATAAATGTCCATGATGGTTGGCCTACTACTGAGTGAGGGAGGCTTGAGCATGTATCGATCGATTGATTTGCACACACACATATATATAGATTTGTTATTCAGAGTCTACTTTATTCACTAGTTGGTGATTTCTATCTCATCTCATCTCATCTAGCTAGCTACCTTTGTGCTTTGGTAGTGATTGTGAATATTGGACACAATCCAGGCAAATAGATCCTCTCTCGTTCGCTCTTTGACGTTCGAAAGTGAATGGCAAGATAAGTGCAAGAGCCATTCATGGTTTGATTATACGAGGATATGTTGTAGGACTGGACTGGAGATAGCGAATACAATCATCACAAAAATGCTATAAACCAATACCAATACTGATTTTAACTCTAAGAATATCTCATTAGACTACGTAGTACCATATATATTCTCTAGATATACTCTCGCCATAGAATACCGTACCCCAATCCCCATCCCAACCTCTCATTCCAAAACGTACACGCCCAACGATAAAATCAAGGCAGAAACGAGTGCAGATAGCGAGCACCAATTCCGCGGGTTTCCATTCCAACCCTCACCCCATCCCCCTCGAAACCGACTCCATAGAGCAAAAGACAAAAACAAAAACAAAGAACCCAACCCTCACGCACCCCCAAGCAACCTTGTCAACTCCCCCCCCCTCCACCTCAAATCCCCATACGCCCCTCTCTCACACACCCTCCCCCCCTTAACAACAACAACCTCCCCACAAAACCTCATCATAGCCTTATCGTGCGTAATCGCCAGCACGCCCATCCCCCCCTCCCTTGCCATCCTCCCCACCGCCTCCCTCACCCCCCGCGCACTCTCCCCATCCAGCCCCGCCATCGCCTCATCCAGCACCAACAAGTGCGGTCTGCGCACGAAAGCTCGCGCGATGGCGATGCGCTGCTGCTGTCCGCCCGAGAGCGTGGTGCCGCCGTCGCCGATGAGGGTGGCGTAGGCGGAGGGGAGTGTGCGGATGAAGTCGTGGAGACCGGCTGCTGTGGCGGCGGCTTTGATGTTGGCGAAGGAGGCGAGGGGGGAGTGTTCGGGGAGGGCGTAGGCGATGTTTTGGGCGATGGTGGCGGGGAAGATGGTGGGGGATTGGGGGACGAGGGCGATGAGGGTGCGGAGGGAGGGGGTGTGGAGGGTAGAGAGGGGGTGGGTTGAGAATGTTATGGTGCCGGTTGTGGGGGGGTGGAGGTTTAGGAGTAGGGAGGCAATTGTTGATTTGCCGGATCCGGAGGCGCCGACGAGGGCGGTTGTCGTGTTGGGTAAGAGGGTGAGGTTGAGGGATGAGAGGATGGGGACTGTGGGGCGGGTCGGGTAGGTGAAGGATGTGTTCTTGAAGACGATGGGGCCGGGGGTTTGGAGGTGGGTGTGGCCGGTGTGCTCGTGGGAGGTTTTGTGGGGGAGGTGGGCGAGTCGGAGGAGTTGGGTTGCTGTGCTCCGGGCGGAGTTGATCTGGGGTGTTATCGATACGATCTGGTTTGCTGTGGTGAAGGCGAAGAGGAGCATTGTGATGACGGTGATGATGTCGGTCGTGCTGGACTGCTGGGACGAGACTAGCACCGATCCGTAGTAGAATATCAGCGCCGTGATGAAGATGACGCCGCTGTCCATGAGGCCGAAGAAGATGCCGGAGTATACTGAGCGTTTGAGCCCGACTTTCAGGGCATGGGAGACGGCTTTGGCGTACTTCTTGCTGAAGTAGGGTTCGAGCGTCAGCGCCCGAACGGTGCGTATGCTGCCCATTGTTTCGATGAACACATTGGCTGCAGAAGAGCCTGCTATATTGCTTCTGTTTTCCCAGCGTCCGGAGACTGTTTCGAAAGCACGTGTGACAATGTAAATATATGGGCCCGTAGCAAGACCGACAAGAGTAAGTTTCCACGATATGGCCAGACTCCAAATGACTGCCATGAATGTCATTATCATTGCAACATACACGGGGCCTGCGAAACGGCCCAGAAGATTCCTCATCTCCTCGGCATTGCGCTCGAGGCATCCTGTTAGGCTGATGGGGCTGTTCTCGTCGCTGTCGAACCAAGATCGTGGTTGATCGAGAATCCGCTTAAAGGCCTCCGAACGTATGGAGTCTATCCAGACTTGGCCGCAGTATTCGAGGAGATAGTGCATGATGTATGTAGCGATCGAGTCCACGAATGCTACGCCGAGAACAGACAATGACCAAATGAGGGCCTGGTGAGCGCTCTGACTCTTATCGGCGAGGTAGAAGGTTGCGAGTAATTTGGCGAAGATGAAAGAGAACACTGGTGTTGCTGCTGCGTGGATAGTGGCGGCTGTGAAGGCGACTAAGAAGATGAACCGATCTCGCCAATTCAAAGTGGGCCAAATGGTCATCGGGATCTTCTTGAGTGGCGCGACTTGGTCCTCCCTCTCTGCCTTAGTCGCACGGCTTTTTTGCTTGAGCGTCCTTGCAGCCACCACAGAAGCCATTGAAAGAGGCCTCGAACTAGCGAATTTGCCTGTTTGTGAAGTCATTTCTTGGTGCATCACTGCAGCTTCGATAGACTGCATCTGGGTGGGCGCCATGTCTCTCATCTCCCGAGGACCAGCAAGTTTTACCTTCTCTGGTACCTGAACAGTCGGCTGACCCTCTTGCTGCACATTTCTTGTTGTGGGAGATTGAAGTAATGAGCCTCGATGCAAAGGAAAGGTACGAGGGGACAGCTGGGATACAAAGCGCTGGGTAAATCGTGGAGAGCGTGCTCCCTCGAAGAATGGACTTAGCATACCCGACATTGTGCTTCTTGTGTCTTGGACTATATCGAACAATTCGCCTGGCGCTTTGATAGTCCTGGTGATCGATTGTGCGTGGCGATCGCTAGATTGTCCCATTTGTAGTCTGGCCGAAGATATTGGAGACAATAGAGATTGGTCAAAAGTGGATGCCCTGTTCTGCTGGAAAGGTCCTCGATCGTGTTTTTCAAGACTACCCCTAAAGCCATCCTGAACAATGGCTCCTTCTTCCAGCACGTATGCGTAATCCTCATCCTGTACTTGTGACATGTCGTGAGTGATGATGATCGTAGTCTTGCCCTGACGCCATGTCCGGATGGCCTTCATGACTATTGAATTGCTGATGTGATCTAGAGCACTTGTAGCTTCGTCGAGGATCAAGATAGGGGTATTGCGTAGGCGCGCTCTGGTGAGGGCCACTCTTTGCTTCTGTCCGCCACTAAGGGCATTACCATCGCGCCCGACCATGGTGTCCAACCCTTTGGGAAGACCACTGATAGTATACTGCAGTAGAGTCATATCAATTGAATCCTTCATTTCCTGTTTCCTCAACGTGCTGTGATCTTGCCTCCCCAGTGCAATGTTTTTGAAAAGTGTCTCGTCGAAAAGCACACTTTGTTGTTGAACTAGAGTGACGTTTTCCCGAAGCCATCCGATGTCAAGAGATTGTATATGGTGGCCGTCAATCAGCACGTCGCCGGAATTTACGTCGTAAAATCGCAATAGGAGATTTCCTAGAGTGCTTTTCCCAGAGCCGCTTCTCCCGACGACGAAGGTAGTTTCGCCAGCTGGAAACAAGAAACTTGCATTCTTGAGGGCAGGCTGGTCTGGCCGTGAAGGATAGAAGAACGATACATTGCTGATTTCGATTTGACCGTCGCAGTGCAGTGGGAATGTCCCGCCGACCATCTTCGAGATTTCCTTTCCTTTCTCTATCTGTATCATCATAGCCTTCAATGTGGCTCCAGCTCGTTTCCCCTTTGCAAGGAGATTAAGGTCTGGCAAAATTTGCTGGAACGTTTCCATGGCCATCAGACATGCCCAGAATGCTGTCATGATCTCGCCAGGATTTCTCTGACCCGTAGTAACTAGATGACTGCCCCACCAGAAGCCTTGTACGAACATTCCCCTGATGACGAGACAGGTAAAGCCGGCCTGTGCGGCTTCGATTTGTGCTTCTATCAGGAAATAGTGAGCCGCTTTTGCAACGCATTTCGCGTACTGCCACTTTTCGGCATCCTGTCCATTCAAGCATTTGACTGTATCTATCGCTGAAATTGCCTTGCTTGCGATGTTGGAAGCATTCGTGGTTTCCACATTTTGGGAACTAATGCTCGGTCCAAGTCGCTTGGATATCCAGGCAAGGACGAAAGCGGAGATTGGTACAGTGACCAGGGTCATGAGGGTCAAGCTCCAGGAATAATAGAACGCCAGACCAAGAGCTGTGCAGATAGTGACCGTATACTGTATCATAGAACCGAGGAGTTGCGAAGTCGCCAGCTGAAGCTCCCGTATTTGTCTGCAGAGGTCAGCGAACGCATTTCACAGGAAGTGAACAGTTATATACGTTTGTTGTCGCGAGATCGATGTTTCAATGCCGAACCTTCGCATGTCATACCATTCCATGCTTTTCCCCAGCATGCTCGCAAATAATTTCTCCCGCACGCTTTTCGCCTGAAGCTCCCCAAAGATCAACCAGACTCCAAGATAGAAAGCATTGAGTAAGCCGCTGCCGGAACCCAGCCCAGCCAGTGCAATTCCATATTTCGATACTTTCTTCACCAGATCAGGCCCGCTGATCTGACCTTCGCCGAATGTTGTGAATAATTCGAAGATTTTCCCGAGCAATACTGCAAATGCTGGTATCACAATCCCCGATGCGATAGAGAGGACGAGGCCGATCAGCAAGGTTGGGAGATGTGATCTTAATGTGAAATTCAAGAGGGAGAGTGGGCTCGTCTGAATCCTCTGTTGGTCATCATCGTTCCTCTCTGGGTCTTCGAGATGTTCGACGTCGCACTCCATAACTCCTCTCTTCGACTCTGTTAAGTCTTCCATTAGTAAAGATGCAAAGTAGCGAATTGAATGTTGCTCCAAGAGGCAGTAAAATATAACATGCGATAAGAAAATACATGACTTTGGTAGTGGAGCTGTGAGGTTCAGTTTGGTGGGCAAGCCTACAAGAGGAAAATACTATAATAGTAAGGCAGTGAAGGCATGACGTTTGCTTGCGTACCTAACAATGCCTTGTGCTCGGGAAGGTAATATTGTGTGACAAAATTCCTTGATATTGTTCTTTTAGCGCGAGTATCCAACCACTCCTCAAAGTCTCATCATTTATATAGAAACCCTTCTCAATTTATATCAAATACTATGTGAATGTAGAATGACAATGAGAATGATACTTTCGTACAGGGATAGAGAAGAAAAAAACGTGACCATAGGAATTGGTCCTTCTTTGCCACATCAGGTCGGCATCTGAGGAAAATTGTAGAATACGTGCGCAACGGCCCCTGATCACGTCTCTGTTTCCAATGATGTGTATGGTCTCAAGGCGAGATTGAATAGAGATTGCGCCGCGTGTAACCCGATGTCTGAGGCGGCGAAGAGACGAGAAATTCTGGCGCAATGAGGCAACTGTCTTGCTCACTCGCCCAATGTAGTAACTCTACGCTGTATCCGAGACAGGCCTGAGTGACAAGAATCGATCGCACCCAGCGAAGACGGATGCAAAATCGTAGGACTTGTCCGATGTTCGAGTGAGCTCTTGACCTAAAGCCAAGGATCAGGCAGAGGGATTCGTTGTTCTTCAGTGACGTGTATGTATATTCTGCGCCAGTCGTGTCATTGAGATTTCGTGAGAATTGTCAGTGACCTAGCTCAAGGCCCTTTATCGTCTCCGATGGAGTGCGCTTGTTCGTAGACCCAGTCGTTCAATCCTTCTCGATTCCTGTAACCAATCAGCCATCTGAGCAGATCTGGATTATCGGCTCCCTACCTCGCGATCTCTACGGCATAAAATTGCATCCTCATCGCTGCACATCCGCTGTTAGCTAGGCCATGAAGAAGACTAAATATTTTTCCAACCGAAGATTGTCTCCTTCTCTCCATATTCAAACTTGGGATTCGCCCTCAGCATGGTGCCAAAGTTGTAATCATCCACGGTTTTCTCATAAGCCATCATGAAATTTCGCCATCTCTCCTTCCCTTCCTTGCTCTTCATCTTGTCCTCATCAATCGTTTCCCTTGGATCGAACTCTGGGAGTTCTCGCTTGAAATGCTCATGAATCTCATCGTCCATCTTCGTCAATCGTAGACTCGAGCCCTTCATCTTTTCAAGTATGGCCCAGTATGTTGTCATGTGCTGTACAGCTTTGACGGACACCGTCAGTCGACTGACCGAGTTCCGAGAAGGACGACCTCAAAGAGCGAGTGGGATCGACGGCCAACGGACCTTTGACAGCGAACTGCTTCTCCATCTGCTCTAATATTAGTGTAGACAGCGAGACTCTGACGCGAGCTTGCATACGTCCTCAAAGTTCTCCGCATTCTCCGGGTTCAGGCCTGCGCCATCTGGACCTAGCGACATGATTGCTTGTCTTGGGAGCGCAGCTGTAGGACTGGGTAGGATATAACGTGCGTTCCTTGTTGAAGCACTCTGCTCTTAAGCAGCAAGATTTCTCTATATTCTTCGATTGTCTGCATTGGTAATGCCAAGAACGTGATCGATTTGATTGGCCAAGTCGTTCAATTATTTATAGAACCATCCTAGCCTGATTCTACTTAGAACGAATAGCCTTAGTAGGCCTCACTCCTCGGATCTATACAACATACCTACATTAAACTTGTATGCCGTCCCAGTTCGTTGAGCTCGCGCAGAGTCGGCATTTATGTCTTGGTCCAGCTCATCCTCCCCCTACATGGCCCTTTGCTGAAACTGAAAACATGAGATCCCTCGTCTCACCCATCCTAGATTTCGTACTGTTATGCGTCATGTACATACATGATTCGTACAGACATCCATGCATCCCAGCGAGCTCAAGAAGCCGAATGAACATCTGCACACTTCCTTACACTGCAACTCCCCTTGCCAATCCACAAGCTACTAATAGTACAACGGCTCACCTATTGATGCCATCGACCTAGAGGGGCATGCTTCTACCCTCCACCTCCAGGAATACAGCAATACATTTTACCCAATTCGTGATCATAAACAGCGACCATTTTCTATCCTCAGCTGTAAACATGATGATCGCCTACGAACCCCCTTTCCAATCACCTCATTTCCACCTCTCTCTCACTAGACAGCCTCCCACTGCGTCTGCATCTCGGTAGTCGTACGGATCCCCCTCGTAGGTAACTGGCCCCTCACCACTTCGTTGCTTCGCGAAACGGACGTATCTACCGTCTCCCCCTGATCCTTCTTCATCAATTCCAGATCTGGATCCGCAGGCAAAGCTTGCCATGAAGAGCCAGCGGGCGGCTGCTTGTGGCTGTCTTTGTGGTTCGAAGATCTGGACTTAGAGACGCCGTCTTTGCGGCCTGTGAATTGCTGGATCAGGGGAAGGCAGGTGGGGATGCAGGCGCAGATTATTAGGACGTTGATTTCAGCGCTGGGGGGAGGAGAGTGTTGTTAGTGGGGTGTACTTATGTCACTTAAACTGGGTTGTGGCCTTACATGGTGGTGATGACGATGGGGACACCGAACCCTGGGATGTCGTTTAGTTGCATTGGTCGTATTGTTATGGGATGATTGCAGGGGTGCATAGCTCACATGTTAAATCTGAAAGGTTGGCTAACTGGGGAAATTTCGTTGTGCGGATGATTGCGCATACGCAAGCACTGATACCGTGCGGTATCGATGTAAGAATTTGCAGATTGAGGAAGCTCGGATGGTACGGGAGACTCACATGAGGCCTAGGCTCATGATGATGGAGATGTCGACTTTTCGTTTCACTGACATCTGCAATTTCGAGATTATGCTGACAGGATAGAATGCGAGTACGAAGTCGGCAAAGGCGGAGTATGCTGTGCAGTACTTATCATTATGCAGTCGCTTGAAGCGTTACTCTTCTACGAAGAAGAAATGACACTTACCGCCAACGAATATGGAATACTTCTCTATATGTTTCGGGTTCCAACACACACTTGTCGGTTTAGGATCCCAAGCGGTCGAGGGCGGGTTGCATCGAGCGAACAATAGAATTGCAGAGATTGCACTGGCAACAATGATTGAGATGGTGAGACAATAGAGGATCCACACCTCCCGCCGGTGATTTGGTCCGACCACGCGAGCTATGAACATGGCGATGGCTAGTCGGGGTAGTGCAACGCCTATGATCCCGAAGGGATTGCTGATGAAGTTCCATTTGACAGCTTGAAGCAATCGCTGTCGCTGTAAATAATAGACATGACGGCCGAGACCGTAGGTGGTCGCTTTGGCTATGAAAGCGAAGTGGAATATTGATAGAACCTAAGACGCTGTGAGTGTGTTATATATAGGGGCGTCAACTTAAAGAGCATTTGGCTCGCACCTCAGAAAATGCAATGATTACATCGTCTATGCCTGGGTCGCGCGTAACGTGAATTCGAGTGTACAGTCTAGTGACGGTGCATAGCAATGATAGGATTGTCATTGCGGAAGAGAAGCCTATGATCAGAGGTACTTTGCTCCGGTCGCCTCCTGTCGGAGGCGGGCCAAGCGGCTTCGCCATGAAAGTTGAAAGCGGTATGACGTGCTCTCGAGGAATGAAGACCTAAGTATTGGCCTCGAGGCAGTGAACGATTATCCTTCGGACCTTTGGAGTATATATTCGAGTTTTGACTGCGAAGCTTGCCCAAGTCTTGGATTTGGGAGGTGGCATGTTCCGGTGGGAATACCTCTTTCGCAGTCTAATCCAAGTGCTGAAGATCTTAGCGTCCATGTTGTTAGTGACAGGATTGTTGTTGTTACAACGACGTCGACTGCAATTGGTGAGGCTGACAATGAGCTCTCTGCCGTCTCTGGTGTCTAAAGCGTTAGCTAATCTGATTAGCCTTTTCAGGCTTCTAGCTAACAATTAGAAAACCAATCTTCAGTATGAGGGTCGCAAAAGGTCGCTAACATGTTAGGGTGGGAGCTCTTGGCAAGGAAGATATTACGTTTACACCCCTCTACCTCTCAGAATAAAGCTCCGACAACGTAGCTAACGTTGGTCATGCATCGACCATGTTTTTGCGACCCAATCTGTTATCTCCACCTCTGGTACCATCAACGTGCATTCTGATTGATGTTCAGTCATCGGCTCAGTGGCTTTCGGTTCCCAACTGACAATTATACTCATTCAGACTGCAAATGCTTACCAAATCTGAGACGAGAGCGAGTGACTGGATAGACGGCTCTATTGCTGAAAGACCCCGGTATCGTGGCGGTGCTAGGACTGACTTTTTGACACATGGTAAAGGACCCCGTGGGATGTTCTGCCGCATCCAGGCATAAAGAGGCGGGATTTGCGGGTGAAAATTCCTATAGTTCGGAGTATGTAGATGCGCGCAAATCGGGAACACTCCTCCAACTTGATCTGGATATGACAAACGTAAATACGCCGATCATCTTGCAAAAGTCAAATTGAAACTGATGAAACGCAGTGGAGTTATCAAAGCAATCAAAGTGGGTGAGAACGAGTTGTCCCCCGGGCTTCTTTGATAGGAAAATACTGCAATCCCAGCTAGAGCAGCGTCTGACTGTTGAGACAAATGTAAAACCCTCCCACATGCAGAACTCTGGAACGGATGTAAACGTTCGCCGGCTCACATGTACTCATCTCATCATGAGCCACGCTCTTCGAAGTTGGCCCTCTATGCCACCCTAATACGCCCTATACGACCCACTGCACACGCGATTGACGTTGATTGGGAACATGTAGCTTCCGGGAATGTCAACCCTTTCAATATCACTCCCATCTCTGGCGACAAAGGCATCAAAACCTGTGCAGTAGAACTGCGCCGGTCCCGTGCCGTTCACCGGCTTTCCATAATTCACATTGAAACTCAGACAAGGTCCAGTGGTACCGTTACCTTGGTACGCCACGCATGTCTCGAGACAAAGGGTGCCGATGGAGGCTTCGGAGAAGCTTGTTGAGAGGTTGTCGATAAGGAAGAGAGTATGGGCGTCCGCGAACGCAGGCTTGAATCGAAAACTGGGATTGATGGCTGGGGGAGCAGGAACGAAGGTATTCGCTAGGCCAGTTGGTTTCGTACATGTGGGCGTCGTGGTCGTCTCTGTCACGCTGGGAGCAGCGTTGCTAAGGTAGGCCGACAACGCAGCGAGGAAGTAGAATGTCAAACGAGATACAGGGCCGGTCATGATGATGAGTGGCTACAACCGTGATTTCGCCGTCTGTTTTTGGATGCTGCTTGAATCTTTGACAAGTATGTTCGGCGTTTAGTCAGTTGGGTTGAGTGTACTAGCTGAGGCTTATGGAGCGAACAATCTGAATGCGGCGATAGATGTGTGTTCAATGTCACTGTACTTTATACTTTGCTGTGATTGAACCCACTGCAACTGGAAGCTTTAAGCGGGCGCTTTCAGGCATGACCAAAATAGATGCAAAGCGCAGTGCGAAGCGCCATTGGAGGCATGAACGTAAAGTACCGCTAAGGCAACATGCGTGTAAAATTGCTTGGCCACGCAAACCCCTGAGATATACACGCAGCCAGGACACGAGGGTACCCGCAGAAACAACCAGGAAATCGGATCCAGGGAAAGTGGGCATATAGAGCATCCCCAAATGGCTATCAAGTCTCTAGTGGTCAGGATTTCATGCGGAGGAATGCCTGGGACTCTCGTAATGAAATCATAGGCGCATGTACGATGCACTAATGCTCGTTGCGCTTATAAAACAGCAGGCGCACAAGGACAGCTCGCTGGTAGGTCCAGCAAGCGCTCCTAAAATTTGCGGCTTCTTTCTCTGTGCCGTTAATATATAGACTTTTCCAAGCAACAGGAGACGGTGTAGACACTCTCGAAGAATGCCAAAGGATACGGACGTCCTAGGATCATGAGTCGGAATTGACCTGCTGCTATATCCTTTAGAGGGTAACATCTTAACGCAAAACAATGTGCCTTCTGCGATGCGAAGCCTGCACGCTGTATATCTCGTGAAGCAGCCTATCTGTTGGGCTGAGTCCGGTTGCCCGCCCGTGCACCACCGTTTCTTTGTTCGTAATATCGGGAGAGGTGGGCTCTTAGAGTCGCTGATCATGACTTCGGAAGCCCAGTAGTTCAGAAAAAGGGAAACAAGGACTATCGGCGCTTTGGAGGACGACTTTGAGATAAGGGTAGGTTCACCGTCATTTCTTGACGCCCTTTTGTATTGCGGGCCCTCCCAGGAATGGAACCATACACAAGTGCGAGTATGTATAGCTTCTTCCCACTGCGAAAGAGGGGGAGGATCGGTAGACGTATGTTCTACTCTGGAATGTACATTCGACGACTCATATATTGTGCTGAGTCCTTGCTCGCTGAGTAAGGATCGGCGTCTATAAGCCGGCAGAGCACTTCATACAGCGTTGCTTCTTCGGTTGGAGTGAGGCGACCAGGCGAGCTGGTCTGCACGTAGGGCTCGCTTTCAGAGCGTTCGTTGGAGTGGCCTGTAAACATGATGTTACTTGGGAAGGAGCGGGGAATAGCCTGTAAGCTCCAGCGTACTCTTGTATCTGTACAAAGTGTCAGTTGCCAGAGGCTATCTGTCGATTGGCTGGCGACCTTGCGATGGTTGCCAAGCCACTGGCTAAGGCAAGCCAAGGATTTTGGTGCCACTAGATTTCTGAATGTTCCGGCTTTTTTACGACCCGCGTGAGTACCTATACCTAAGAACGTTTAGCGTGTGCAAGACAGTCACACTCTTGCATCCTTGGTGCCAAGGAAGTTCGTTAGTTTTACACACGCTAAGTGAGGTCTCTCTGCCATCCGTGTCTCAAATTCAGAACTATCACAACTGTCATTTTGGCAACCTTGTGTATGCTCTAATCATGACACTACTTTCAGGTGATCAGAGTCTCTGAGTAATGTACTAAATTTCCCCCGCCAGACAAGCTTTCCATAGGATATTCGGCAAGCCGGCTGCCTATGCTCTGCCACCTATGCACAGCCACCTGTCCCTGTAGCGGATCTCTGAGATACATATCTTCTACACACTGACTTGTCTCTGAGCGTCCGACTTGGTGCTCACTCTTTCATTGAGCGATCAATGCGTTACAGTGTCTACTTCGGTTCAGGGTCATACTCCTCTTATCTCGCTCTGGTAGGTATACGTGCTATACCCTTGTAGATCAAGCTGGGGTAGCAATGAATCCATTATGCCCGTCTTCTTACCTGAGAGATCCTTTGAAAAGACCGAAGACGAAGATCAGGATGACCACTTCTTGGATGGATTACCTTCTCTGCCAGCTTTCCGCCGATAAGAGACTGTCAATTTTGGAGTGCCTTGCGCCCGAGATCCTTGAGCTAATTTTAGAGGAGCTTCATGTACGCTCAGTCGATGGGCTTCGAGCCTTCTCGCAAGTCTCCCGAACCTGTCGTGCTCTAGCTAGTCCCTATCGATTCAAGCCTCTACACGTCAAAGTTGATGAGCTGGTCATGGAGATTTGCCCAGAGTATTATGATCCAATGACGGTGACTTTCTGTTACCGGGACAATTTCAAGACATTGAAGATGCATGGTGTTCCCCGCACGAACCTCCAAGGATCCGTTAGCATTGAGCATTTGTTGAATGCGGAAAAGTCCTTCGATTGTTTCGAGCTTTTGCCCGATGACAATGCGGTGACGGAGAACATCTGCCGCAGTAGTTCACGTCTTGTTTTAGAAATTTTGAATCGGTATTGTCCCACACTATCCAAAATCGTCATTGGTCTGGGACCTTTCCATGGCTATAGCCCCGGCTGGGACCGTGAGTATCAAGAGTCGGTAGCTACGAGGCGAAGACTTCCTGTCAAAAATATCCTCTTATGGCCGTTTCTGGGTCAGATGATTATCCGTACTCTAGCAGGGTTCGAAAACCTCAGTCACCTTACTGTACACTTCGCGCTCGAGTCGGACGAGACTGCACTTATGCATCCAAACCAGGGGCAGCACGCAGTGCTTGAGATGTATCATATGATCGAGAAAGTGAAGAAAGGTGTGCGTCTTTCCCAGCTCGACGTGGTGTTTTCCACGCGGTCGATCAATACTATTCTTGATTGCTCTATTAAGCATAATGACGACGCCAAAGCGGAATTTGCTATCTCATGCCGATATGTCGAAGAGAATAGAGAAGGGCAGAGACATGTTTTGACTTGCGACGGACGAGGGTACGGAAATATCATTGAACGACGGCGAGAGGCGGTAAAGCTTTATGGTCTTCGAGCATGGCATAACTACCTTGGCCCTTGCGTGTGGGAGGTGGAGCGGCCGGATGGGAGGTACATACGTCCGGCTAGGATGATGTTCGACCTTGCTATTCGACTTGCATTGGTACCTTCGATGTTCAAGCCAACAGATATCAAGAAAGCTGGTTGACAGGGGTTTTTCTGTGCTTGAGATCGATAGGAGTCATATTGACTTCGCAGACTGGGCGCAAGGAATGATCTGTTGAGCCACGGTCTTTTGTAGCTGGTCTCACTGTTGCCAATTGGGGATTAATTCTCGTCATCTCTATTTGGACAGCGTGCGAACCATTATCTCGATGGCCTACATCGCCATACGTATCTCAATCTACCAAGGAAGACTCGGAATCTCAAAGGGTGTGACCGAGGCAGAAGATTGAGGAAAGCTCAGAGATAATCTACAGAGGCCGTCTATGCTACGATGCCTTGATGTTCGTACTCACTCCAATACGGCTTCGAATGAATTTACTCATGTTTATCTCAGTCAAGTCTCTTTGTATAGAGGATATCATTCGACAGGTTTCTGCGCACAGTGCACCGTCCTATGCGTAGCCGTGGTTAGAACAGTCCTCATGGAAAACATCTCATGGCTGGGAAAATCTCACATCAACGTATAAGGCTTCTTATGCGGGTCATCAAGTTCGGCCCTCACCCGCAAGATCATGGCTTCAACCTCCTCCATCTCCCAGCCTAGCTTCTTCGTGAATAACAGCCTGCTAACCCCGTCCAGCGCCTTGTTGACGTTTGGCTTCGTTAGTCTTCCGATTTCCTTTTGTACCGGCTCTTCTGACCAGGCCGATGCAGGCCATTTGATCACTCTCTTCTCGACATTTACAAAGCCTTGATCCTGCAAAAGATAGGAGAAGCTTTTGCCAGGGGCCGGATCGATGCCACCTTTGCTAAGCGCCTGCGCAACATGCTCCGACCAACGAACGTAGGCGGATTGGTCCTCTGCGCCAGAACAGCTTTCGTCAAACCCGGGAAATTGACACTCCTGCGCTTCAACCCAGCCACCTGGTTTCAGATTTTGGAAGCAGCGCTGGAAGTACCTTGGCCAGTCACGCATGCCAAAGTACAATAACCTGGAATGGATGTAGTCGAATGATTCGTCGAAAGTCCAATCCTCTTCCGCGTTCGCAACGATGAAATCACAATTTGGAGGTCCATCCACCGGCTGGATAGCTGAGAGATCTGTGCCGATGACTCGCGCTGTGGGACTGGTCTTTGCGAATTCGATAGCCCAGATGCCAGTGCCTGTGCCTACATCTAAAACTCTTTGCACGGGGCGGGCAAGAGGGGCGATATGCAGAACACCGTTTAGAGAGAGGCGCCAGACTTCATGCTGGAGATCTTGCCGAAACTATTACCCTCTAACTCGTTATTGATAGGGGGTAAACGACGGACCTAGTCTGCTGGTCTCGGCTTCGTCGTTGGGGAGGTAGTAGGTCTCTTCATCATAGGCATTGTAGCGGCGGCCGTCTTGGAAGCGGTAGGTGGGAACGGGGCCCGTCATCCTGGGTGCACTACTTTTTGTGACGCTTGTGGATGTCGATTGGTGACCACTGCTGATGAATTGTTCAACGGGTATCATCTGCAAAGACAGAAGTGCTGAATGTGGGTTTACGCTTTGTAATGCGGAATCTGATGGTGCACGGAAGGATTCAATGACCGATCGTGCAGCCGAGCTCGTACACTATACATACTTAGGATTTGAAACGGACGTAGATTAACGACATAATCTCGCCCCTGTTGCAGGTTACGGCCCCGCCTCGGGTACTTTTAGCCAATATCAACCTTCGCCCAGATTAAATCGAATCCTATTGGTCATCGCAGATCCTCCTCCAGATCGCTGCCACCATTACTAGTACCAAGCATGCAAAACATCAACCACTCTTTCATACCAGCGTTCCCCCTACTTCCCCTCCCTAATATCAATCCAGTCAGCTCCTCACTTCTATTCACTCCATCACAGCCACAACACGCGTCCTTGTGTGAGATCGTACCAAAGGCAAGTAATTTCCGCAAAATCATCAGTGCAGAAATGTACGATTCGTAGGCCGACATTTATTGGGATATTTGCTATTGAGTGAGGTAGAGGGGTGGGACTTACAGGCATATCAGTAGGGGATAAGTGAGAGATGAGAGATGGGAGAGAGCTCATGCTGTATGAACGGGAATAGACGATCGTGATCCAGATAAAATTACCATGGATGTATGCTACTAGGGTAAGGGAAAAGGTCCTTGTCTAACACCGCAGCTCTGTTTCCCAAAGAACGTTCCTTACTATTGTTTGGCGAAGAATTGACGGTTCGTGAACGACGGCTTTATATCATGTGGTTGGCTATCGTAAGGACTGTGCTCGGTGATCACCATGACTTCATACTCGTTTAGAAGGGTAGAGTTCTCCTCGTGCGTGCGGGTATTCAGCGCAGAATGGAGCAAGTCTTTGTGTCGTAAATGCCGTCGTGGCGTATGTGAGCCGCGGGGGGGGGGGGCGGTTGAGGTTGTGTATGTTAGATGTTCGGATTGGGGGTTGGAATGGATGTTATCCATAGCATGAATTTATACCGGCTGGGCGTCTGTGCAAGGGGTCAACACGAGCTTGAAAACCATAGTCTTAGCCATGATCCGTTCCTCCCTTCAGATTAGGAATAGGTCTTGATTTTGACGATCAGAATGGGACCTACACTCAGGATCAGCCTCCCTATCCTTTACAGTACTCAATAAAGCAACGGGGAGCTTATCAGTCTCCCATCTCGATCCTACCTTCATCTAACCCACCATCAACCATCGATGCCCCCACTTACCGCAAACATCAAGGACGCTCTCATCTCCAAAAATTACCACGCATGGAGATGTTGAGCTTGAGCTTAAGCTTGAGCGGTTGGGTGTCGTGCTTTGATAAAGATACTTTGTTGATGTTGTCAGGTTTTTGGTTAGCGATTATCGAATATGGCGTGGTACCACCCATCTGTAGATATTGTGAAGGATCGGTCATCTTCAAGGGTTGGCTCTAGATTGAGACACTATTGAGATATGTTATTGCGTATGCAGGGGTCTGATCGCCAATTCGGCGATAATGAGTATACTTGGTCAGAGTAGGGTTTTTATACATACAATGAGTCCTGCCAGTTTTGGCTAGGGTAGATGCGTGAAGGCTGTTTTTGGTATCGTAGCTGCGATATTTGCGTGGTGGTCGCTTCGTATGTGTATTCAGCAAGGCTAAGCAGGGTTACCAGTCGTGCCAGTCAAACCGCAGCTTTCCTTACGAGAATGTTGTTCGCTCTGGGAAACTTCTGAGGTCAACTGATCATCCTGCAGCAATTGGGTCCAATAACTTCGCAGAGCACCGACGCCCATGATTCACTACACTTTTTCCTTTCTCTTTCAACTCGCCCCCTTTCTTCATCAGATACACGCTATCATCATCTCTCACCAACTTCCTCCGCACAACCCTCCTCTCCTCCACCCCAGCAAACCTCATCACAAAAGCACACAACATCTTCCCAACCTTCCCCGCATTCTTCCTCAACGAATGACCATCCCCCTCAAACAACTTCAACTCCCTCTCCCCCCTCCGACCATACAACTCAAACAACTGCCGCGAGCACGAATGCCTCAGCCTCCGATCCCCAGTCCCGTGAATCAGTAACACAGGCTTAGGCGCCATACGCCCAATGCCGTCCGCGCCAGCCGTCTGACTCGCCACAGCCGCACAAGCCACGACTCTCTTGTCGCTGCCTCCAAGCGTAAAGACGGGTGCACCGCTAAAAGACCAGCCTACGAGTACGAAGCGTGAGATGGCGTAGCGAGTTTCTAGATACTTCAACGCGGCTTGCACGTCGGCGACGCAGTACTTGTTCATGCCTGGGTAGCGGTAGTCTAGACGTAGGACTGGAATGCCGTTGGGGAGGCTAGCCAATTTGTCTGCTATGGATGGATATATGGAGGAGGGGCCGAGCACGCCTCCGCTAGAGCCAGAGAGTAAGATTGCGGCGGTCTTTTCGCGGGCTGTGGCTTTTGTATGGCGATAGTGCTGGGGGATGTGGAGGAAGCCTGGAACGGTGCCGTGGAGCTCATCGTCGACTTTGATGGCGAGAGGTTTGACTTTGCAGATTCGTTCTTGGGATTTGTTCTGGGAATTTGGTTGTGGGGCATGAGAAGGCTTTTGGTGCTTGTAAATTGACGAGCTTTTCGAAGGGGTGGTAAAGGGCCGAGACATTGGGGGTGAGGTCTATGTAAATGGCATGGGGTGCGATTGCAGGTGCGAGATATCTGTTATGATGTTGGTGGTCAGGCTGGTGATGAAAGCACGGAAAGAGCGCAATCAGGATTGATGTCGACCGTCATGAAAAGGTTCAATTTGAATGTTCGTCATAGTAAGTAATACCATACCAGATTCCTATGCACTCTTGCGTCATAATTATGTAAGGTATAAGAGATCTCTTTGTAGCGCAGGTGAAGAATAAGATACTAAGAAAGGAGATTTATAATATACATACCATAGAGGCCAGCCGTTACGACACTCCACTACTTCGACGAGTCACCACGTTATTTTACGCATTCCCCACAGCGATCCATATGTCGCGTTACTCTCCTCCTCGTCCAATGTAATGCCTCATGCGCTGCCATCTTATAGATATTTCTTCCGCCGAGTAAGCCAACGGCTATTGACAATCCACGCAATTTCAACAGCGCCTACTCCCACACCTGTCACCCAGACTTCCGCAACTTTAGTGGCTCTAGCCCTTGGGATTACACCCCTCGTCGACTTAGACCTCGCGCCTATACTTGAAGTCGCACCCGCACAGGCTGTATCTTGACATATGTCCAGACCGTTATCGCTGGCGTCGCTTGTAGAAGTCACCTTCGCTGTCTGCACCTCTAGATGCAGGAGTATCGCAGCTGCTGATGGATGCGATCATGGTTGGGGAGATTTGAGGTGGGAGGAACTCAATGTGGCGGAATATGCTCTGTGGGATAAAGTGAACATCAGTTTCAATGATCTGGGGGCCTCTGTACTTACTTCAGCTCCCTTTCAAGCGCGGAGGTACCCTTGTGGAGGTATCTTTCACTGCTTGCCGTCTGCGAAGAGCTGAGGTCTCGTGTGCCTTTTGGGTTTGGGGAAACATGCCACTCTTCTCGTTTTGACTCAAGGGAAGTACCCTGGCATTCCTTTCTCTACAATTCGCCCCATGCATCATCGTGATTTGAGAGTAATGTTGAATGATCAGGATTTCCACGGCTGGCTGTATTCTATTAGATACTACGCGGAGCGCCAAGAGTGCTATTCTATTAATAGATATGACTAACGACTAGCGTGATGTCGTCTCTACTCGACCCCGACAACATACCTAGTCCTTCCATAACCATCTGAAGTATCACAATCAGCGGCAAAACTATGAACAGTAGCAACGGATGATTGAAAAGACTGTATACTCTGACGTCCGCGGAAATGACCCAGAGTGTATCGAAGAGTCAAGGAGAGTGTGCATGCTGCATTGATCGTGAAGCTGCGCTCCCTGTTCTCTCGTGAAATAATTACCATGCCAGATTTTCGAGCTGATGAGGTCGAACATGCTTTGGTGCCGCTGAGCTCGTCTCAAGGCACCCCTTCCTGCATGTTCGAAAGGAGGAGCTGACATTAAATAAGCGTCCAGAACCGCATTATGATAGTGGTCGGCTAGTCGCACAGTCGCTCCAAAGAATGCTGGTATCTTCGAGCCGCTATTTCACGACTGATCCTTCGGAAGTGACGAAGCGACCGACAAAAGGGAGCCGGAACAAATATCTTCCTACTTGCCTTTGACTTCGGTGTGGATCCTAGATTTGTAGCCATGAGGGTATTTCTTTGGCTTTTGTGCGGACTCAGCTTCCTCAGCTCAGCCACGGTCAATGCCTCTGTCATCAATCAAGATGCTGCTAGCAAAGTGCATACTCCGGTAGCCAATTCGTCAAGTATAGTGTCTATTGATCCACGGTTCGGTATCGATCCTACCTTCGACGGACCCAAGCTCCCCCTCATCTCAGTCCTTATGAGTATCGTGAGCTTCCTCGTAGACCTGGGTTTGCAGGATTTCTTAGGCACCACAAAAGCTCGAGCTAGGAAGCTCAAGAAATATCCCGAAGTCCAAATCGCCATTGTACCAAACACGGCGGGAGGGTCTATAGAACGTCGATTTGTCATTTGGGGTCTCACTCAGACCGCCGGTCTAATGATGAATTCACGACGTTTCCAGACCTTTATAATGACACTCAAGTAAGTCAACCCTTCGCAAATACACATCAGCTGTATCAATCCGTTGTCACGGTAGAGTGTTCCAGAAGAGCGCTAAATCGGATTCCTACAGGTGGCAAGGAGAGCAGGTTGGTGAACTCTTCTTGACTACACCGCCGCCATCCCTTGCAACAAGTGAAGCAACCTTGAAGGATTTGACACAAGCTCTTGGCCAAGATGTGAACCCACCTACTGCAGCAAGCGCAGCAAAACTCTCAGACCTCCCCAAGAACTCAAGTAGCACCTTCGATGCGTCCAATGGGCGCTTCAACGTTGAGGCGAGCTTGGATGGATCGACTTTGGATCTCTTCGACGTCTTCCGCATGGTAATCGCAGTACTGTCCAACGCAGCCGAGCTAGAAGCGTCCCAACGGATCACAGAGTACTCTTCACCACCAGACCTTGCAGGGGTCGACATTTTCATCAGCACCCCGAGTCCCGTACCTACGCATCCACCGTACTTCGAGACGCAGTGGCTTTTGAAATTGATGGCCGCCCTCCCTGAGCAGATGATCAAGAACGGAGTATTCAAAGAGGCTAAATTTGTGGCCAAGGTCGACGGTGTAACGGTGGCGTATGCGAGGGTGAGGAAGAAATTGTCTGGAAGTGGGTCGCGTCTGAATCCTTCGGTACTCTTGGTGTCCTAAGCCGTGCACAGGTACGTTGGGTTAATAACACTAGGCATGTGGCGGACGCGATCGATCGACCAGTCTCTGCGGGGCGTAAGCTTTCGTCAGTCGCGACTGAACATATGTAACATCTAGAATCTGGCAAAGATTAATACTTGCTAAATAATGGCTTGACTATAAATCATCGGATTAAGTCCGTCTCAATCAACCCAATGTAATGCTTAGAATGACTTCACCTCACCTTAATATCAGAAAACTTCTAAACACCGTAAACCCAAACCCAATCCAAAACCGTTTTCCAATCTACATATCCATCCGCACAAAATAACTACCTTCATACACAAGACCACGGACCTCAAACACCTAATCTACAAATGCGAATTCGCGTTGCAAAAATCATGAACCCCCTGAATATAAGTACACCCATTCCACCCCTACAAATCTGCCTCAGCTATACGTAACCTAGCTCTCTGAGCCCCTAGATTTCCAAAATCAAAACCCTACTAAAGTCTTCAAACTCCTAAAACACCAGCATACTTGGAACACAATCCTCATCTCTGTTCACTCACATAGCTTTCCCTTTACTCTAAACCCAATAACCCCATTACATGTCATCACATTATATCCAATATCACCCATCCACCCTTCTCTTCCACCCCCCTCCACCCAATCCGCCCAACCCACAACCCACAACCCATCTCATCCCCAAAGTCAGAAAAATCCCCGTCCCCGTCCCCGTCCCAACATCCTGAAACCGCTACTGAAAACATAAACAAAGCGGTCAAGCATGATGTCGTCGATCAATACCTAACATCCAAAGTAGTCATTCTAAGGTAGGGTTAGAGTCTCGATCCTGTCAAAAACCCCCTATATCCATCGTGCCATCCAACCCCAACCCTCAACTAACAGAAAAATAGTGAGTATTATATTACGATGTAGATGACAACGCCGCACGCGATTCAACATAAAAAAAAAGGAAAAGAAAAGAAGCCTTGTAGCTGCAGCTGTAGTGTAGCTATAGCTATTGGATATTCATCGTGGAGGTATTAGGATGGGATGAGGGTTGGAAGGGAGTGGGGGTCATGTACAACACTGGGTGTTTTAGATCTAGGGTTTTCATGAGGATTGGGACTAGGGGTTTGAGAGGGGTTTGAGAGGGGATAGGAGATGTTGGAGGTGGAGTTGAGAGGGGATGGGAGATTTTGGTGTTGGAATTGGAATTAGGGATAGGGAGTAGCAGGTTCAGTAGTCTTAGCATTGCGGATCGAGGCGAGGTGCGTGTTTGGATTGGATAGGATGAGGAGTATACTGTTGCGTGACGGTTTAGTTTAGTGAGACTTAGATATGGGGTTGGGGTACGTGAATTCTACGTATTTACCAGCTTATTGTAGCTGTTTGGGCATAGCGAGGGTGATAATTAAAGAGGGGTGGTGAGCCCTTTAATGTATATATAACAGGGGTTTCCCCGGTCTAGCTAATTGTACATCTAGGATTTCTATTCAACACTGATTCGGACTGGAAAGTTGGACTAGTCATCCCAAGAGGTCAATTCTCTTACCGAAATGAAACCAGAGTCCGATCACAGCCATGCATCGTCCCATCCTAGGACAATCTTCGTTGAATACATCTATTATCATGTGACTTTCCAATCGGGAAGTACAACAACGAGAGCCAACGTGTTCACAACTAGGAAGAAAGGCGTAAAGGCATTCTGGAGATCCCAAGGATGGATTGTGAGGTACCACATCGCAAAGCCAAAGGGACCAGGAAACAGAACGAGCCAGAATACCAAAAATTTGGAAAAGGCAAAACCGTGCTGGGCGTGAAGACCGTATGCCTTGATTCCGTAAACCTTATCTAATCTTCGCTTTCGCTTTGGGGTTCCGCGAACACCCTCTTCGGACGTGGGACAGCAGTTATTGTGGAATTGATGGAGGAGAGTGGCTTCTGTGATGGCAATGTGTGCCTCGCGGGTACCGCCACGTAGCTCATACTCGTAGTCCACGTCGTCTTGGTCGGGGATACCGTCGCTTAGGCGTGTGACGAGCGACTCGTCGGCTTGGAGGCGAGAGAACTTGATCCATAAAAGGTTAGAAGAAGGGGAGAGTATGGCGGACATACAAAGACGTACCTTTATCAAGCTAATTTTGGAACATGTCGTCAACGAGATCCACCATCTCCAACCCCTTAATACGCGGTATTTGTTACGTAACTCCTTGATAAAGTCTCGATCTTTTGTAAGACCTCTTTTAACGACTACATAGTCTAAAGCTGTATGAAAGCTCAGGGAATTTACACACCAATGGACATAGGTTTCGTCCTTTGCGGCATGGGCGTCGCTAGAATGTGTCAAATTGCTGATTGTATCATGAGATGATTTCGCTTCCAACCATCGTCTCCAGCGTAACAGCCAGCTCTTCGGCGCTGACGAGCCTGATTTAGAGTGTTGTGGAGATACTGTAGGCTGCATTGTGGGTAAGACTGGTTCTCGTGCAGTACTGGGAATCATCATTGCGTTCAGGCTGTGCGTTTGAGCTAATGCAGTAGGCATATCAGCGTATACTTGGTCGCCACATTCCTAATCATGCAAGAGTTAGAAGATGACGTATAGGTTCGACAGCGCGGTCTTGCGTACGCATTTCCATGATATTCGAGTAAAACCTCGTAGGCAGAACTGACGCCTCGGTTTCAAAGGCCACCATATTATCGTCCGTCCACATATGTTCTCAAGAGACTGTTTGATTCTGTCTGTTAGCTCCAATGGTTCCACTCTGTCACTAGAGGTAAGCCGAATATTGGGGTTCGTATCCTCTAGACTTGTGCGAGATGAGGTCGAGGGCTCTTCCAGACCGCTGCTTGCGTTCGTATCTGCAGGTCTAGGGGAATGCGCGTTATCTGTAATGCCAGGACCAGCATGGGCTGGTGCTGTGCTATCTTCTTCCTGAAGTCGCTCCCGAATGGATGTACCACATGGAGGTGTGTCATCTCCATTAGGCGAGACAATTGCCACACGCGCTTCATTTAACTTATCCTCTTTCGTGCAGACTTCAGTATGTGCGTCAATGCCGTCACTCTGTACAGATGGGCCAATAAGAATGCTGTTTTCGTTTTGTAAGCGTTCCCGACGAAGGAGCTCTTTACGTATGAAAGCGTCTTGATTCTCCAATGCATCACGTAAAAACGACGAATAACCGAATGCGGACTGGGTATTGCAGAGAGTAGGATCATCTATGTTGTTTGGTGATTGTGGGGCTATCCCATATCTTCGCGACTTTAGCATCCGGGCCTTGGCATTACCCCTTGAAACGGCCTTGCGAAGATATGGGCTAGCTGATGGAGAGTCGGTATGTAGGCCTTTCCGGATCTTGAAATCCGGCATGTTGTAATCCGGCGTGTTGATTTCCGGCATGTTGAGACTGCATCCGTCAATTGAATCTGGCGGATCTATAGCGGCGGGGGTGCTACATTGCGGATTTTCCGGGACGATGGATTCAGAAAGGATCTTATTCTTTTGCTCCTTTGATTGTGATAGGGCTAAAATCGTCGGGTCTTTGTTTTCCCAGCTCTCGTACAGGGAGGAATTGTCTTTTGATCTATCTATTTGGCGCTCGTCGCCGTTAGACATGTCGTTTTTGCCCAGATCCTGCTCCTCATTGAGATTAGTAGGAAAGCAGCCAGTGCGATCGCCACCCTGCAATCCATCTTCAGGCGCCGAAAGTTCCTCTATCGAGGCGTCAAAAAGTGATCGAAATGACTGACCGTGAGCTTGTGAATTATCATCTCCGCCAATCCACTTATGTGCGATGGCTTCGTCTATGTGCTGCGGGTTGTTAGCCCTGTATTTCTTTTCACTTAAACATCGCTCATAATCATTGAGGTCGAGATTTCTCAGTCCTTCGAGCAGGCGAAACTCGCGTATAAATTCATCCTTTTCTATACCTGATCAGCACCCCTGTTTCACAAACGAGAAGGATTGAGGCTCTACCTAGTACGGACGGAAAGTCCAGGCAAAGATACTTTTTTTTGATTACCTCCAAGGTCCTGTATTCCGCATGCCGAGGCCATCGAATGCGGGCGATGTCCCAGTCGTGCAAGCCACTGCCATCCCTTTGCTCTACGCAATGTCTTCGGATCTCGATCTTTTTGTCACTACCTCCAAGGACCACTCTTCGGCAGGCCTTTTTTGGTTTTTGGCAAAGACATAGTTCTGGTTTAAGAGATATACTTGGGTCGACTATCTCAGCGTCAGAGACACGTTAATGGCAAATTTGGATTCCCGAACTTACGCTGTATATGGAGAAAAGCATATCGTTGTTCGCTCATGGTGAGGACGACCAAAACCGGCGGCTCAGGTCGTAATAGTGCAATGCCATCATCACTACTACCCTTGACAGGTGACTGCACACTACTACTTTTGGTTACGAAAGTTGCGCTTGACATGCCTGTTGAATACCGATGCAATTTATGACCACTAAGCGACGGTGATCGGGGGCTGGAAATGGTGAGACTACTGAGTTCGGGAGATATAGTCTCTCCCTCTAACGACATCTTGGGAAGCGGCTTCAGATGCCATAGCTGTAATCGTCCTTTCCCGGACTTATGGGGTTTAGATGAACCCTCGATGGACCAGGAAACATTTGACATATCGTGAAAGACCCTGTATCCGGTCAAGGCCTGCTGCAATCGGGTAACGTCAGCAACCTCCTTGAGAGTAAGCCACTTCTGATTTTGCCCTTGATTGGTGCACAGAAGTACATTGTTGATAGGCTTTGAGGAATCCACGGGGCTTGCGTAAGCCGGGATCAGTCGAGTGAAGTTCATATTGATATGCATGCTCTCTTCTCTGTGAAAGTCCTTGTTGAGCTCGTCTTTTGTCGTGGATACTAGGCGTAGCTCGACCTCGCTTTTCCGAAAAACCGTCAACGCAGATTGGTGATTGCCGTACGAACTGGGAAGACTGAGCTCCAAGATCTTCTCTTCCAAAGGCCTCTCCTCCGCAAGATCGGGTGGGCGCGGCGAGGTTCCTTCCACGACCCATATAGAGAAGCAGCTGTCTGGGAGCCGGCCTACAGCATCGGCTGGTGGCGCAATCAGATCGCCGGCATCGAAACGCAAGAATTGATCTCGTATGTCGTCCTTGAGCTCCCGCATGTAGTCGGCCCATAGAGAATCTGCACCCGCGGCTCGATAAAAGTAACTCTCCTCAAGTCTGTTGGCAATCCATCTTGACTTGACCAAGTTAAGGTATTGGGTCTCTTCTGGGAAGTTTTGTCCCAATCCAGGCCCCGGATTGAATTCGACGGTGCTGTTGGCGAACGCAAACACGAGACCATCAAAGCCTTCTTTGAGTGGGAGGTGGCCCAGAATCTCGAAAGCTTTGGGCTTGTTATCGTAAAGAGCACCCATGAATCTGAGACTCAGATCTTCGGGAACGGAGAACGATGGGCTCCCCACATCACCCACTACTTCTCCCTTTGGGGGGACATCTTGGACCAGAAATCCTCGCAAGTCGGCTACATCTCTTCGCAATTGCTTCAGTTCACGTCTGATATCTAAGAGGAGCTGTGTCTCGAAGGGCTTTGCGATGAAAGTGATTTTCGTAACGTGAAAATGGACACGCTCTTTGAGGCTGGTAACGTCTCTTTCAGTTGCGGACCACCAGATAACATTATCAACGAAGTTGGCTGTGGATCGTCGAAATTTCGAATTATCTTCTAGCAAAGCCTGACATTCATTCAAGGTGGCCAGAAAGTCGCCGGTGACTTCCTGCAAAGTATTGGGGCCAATATGATGGGCGTCTTTATGCCATGGCCGCCGTGGATGTTGGGAATGGGCATTGTTGACGATGTTCTCCAAACGTTTCAGGCTGTCAGCCAATAAGTTGATCTCTCTGCCGAATTGGAAATACTTGACGTCTGGAGGTTGATAGGTGGTTGGTTAGTTACGGTATTGAACGCGAGGAAATGTAGATGGCGGAAGATGCCGAAAGGTTGCCCGTAGACTAGGACTATCTGATCTAGCGTGCAGTATTCTATCACGTGACAAAGTGCGGGGAAGAACGTTTTGTCTTGTGAAGAAAGGAGAAGGCTACAACAGAGGAGAGGAGGAGAGGAAGGTACCACTCACCAGCGCCCCGAGCTTTTGTGAAACATTGCTGGTATATGTCATAGGCGAGCTGAGATCCCATGATGAGATCTGATACCGAGAAACCAAACGACATTGCTCTGAATCCTCAACGGTCAAGCGCTCGAATCGCAATCGAAATACAACGTACTGTTGTAGATAATTTGGGGAAGCCACAGTGGTCTCGCTTTCTTCTCGATTTCATTGGTGGATGCATTGCGTGGCGCCATAACTGCAGCAATACTGTCTCCTCATCGGGAACCCCTGCTTTTGGCCCAAGCCAAGTTGGCTGAGACGAAGCATGAATGAGGCTCTCACCATGCTGCTGCCTTGTCTCATCCCCGCCCATCCTCAGCCTCGTCACCTTGGCAAGATGAATCATAAAGGGGCTTCTCCTCAAATCTTAACGTCAGTCCACCAGCAGACTGGTAAGGCTTGGAACGCATCCTCAGCCTTGCATTGCACTCATTTTCATTAATCTAAAAATTAAATTCAACTTCTTCGAAAGAGGAGGAATCTTCACGGATCTCATTGCCCGTCATGCCTTTGGAAGCAGACGATCAACAGCGAGTCGATGAAGCAATAGCAGAAGCTGGTGCGGAGGGCTCGACCAAGCTACTCGTTCGAGCCGCCGCAGACTCCCAGAAATTGGGCCCTGTAACAGTGATTTGCACGATTCTGAATCGGACTATCGGTAATCATACTGTAGGAATGATTGGGTTAGAAGAACCACTGAATCTGAGATGCAGGATCCGGCATATACGTGACGCCTGCTATAGTGCTGAAGAGCACTGGCAGCGTTGGCGCCTCGCTCTTACTATGGGCCTTTGGTGCTGTAGTAGGGATGGCTGCACTTCTAGTTTGGCTTGAGCTAGGATTGTCTGTTCCCAAGTTTGAAGTCCCCGACAGAGACACAACGGATTTGCATCGAGAGAACGACACCATGCTCCAAAGCGTGCCACGCAACGGCGGAGAGAAGAATTACCTCGAACACATCTACAAGTCTCCAAAGGTTCGGACAACATGCATGTATGGAGTCATCTATGTCATCTTGGGTAACCTATCTGGAAATGCTATCGCCTTCGGCATCTACGTGATGGAGGCTGCTGGGATCAAAGGCCACGACTCGGCAATCCGTGGTTTGGCAATTGCTAGCCTTACCTTTGCTTGCCTACTCCACGCTTCGTGGCGGAGGGGCGGAATAGTCGTGAACAATACGCTAGCCTTACTGAAAGTCTTGGTCTTACTGGCCATAATCATAATGGGATTCGCCGCATCTGCAGGCGCGTCATTTGGGCACGGTGCTGTGCATGGGAAAACAACTAATCCCACGACTCACAAAGCGACTTCTAACTTCGACATACACTCGTCCTTTCCAGGTGGCAGAAGTGATACAGCTGGCTACGCAGACTCTCTATTGTTCGTTGTATACACCTACAGTGGCTATGAACAACCTTTCTATGTAGGTGGTAGAGCTGAACTACCCATCCAACTTTGCTTATCGCCACCCAACAGGTCCTTAGCGAAGTGTCGCGTCCTAAGAAGACCTTTGCCAAATCAACGATCGCAGCCATGAGTCTTGTCGGGGTGTTGTTCACGTTAGTAAATATCGCATATGTATGTCGCACTCAGACCTAGCGAAAGGCTGGAGGCTGACCCATGTGAAGCTCTGTGCTGTTTCGGTAGACCAGCGTTTGGACCAAAACCTCGACATGGCCACACTATTCTTCAGCGAAGTTTTCGGCAATGAGACAGCCCCACGTGTTATGTCGGGGATCATTGCGCTGTCCATTTTTGGAAATATCGTTATCATGACATTCACTGCCTCAAGAGGTAAGAGGAAATTCAGTATTTTGGCTCGCAAGACCCCAGATCGGCTGACGTGTGCTTTGACCCTATAGTGAAGCAAGAAATAGCTAAAGAGGGCATCCTGCCCTTTTCGCTCTTCTTTGCCAGCAGCACAACAACGCCGTACGCGTGGCTTAAGCAGCGACTGAGGCCTTCAAATCTCCCAGAATCTCAAAGACCACCACCGGAACAGAGTCCCTCTGCAGCCTTGTTCCTCCATTGGATGTTCGCCATGATCATGATTGGCGCGACATCCTCGAGGGTTCCCGATGTGGCTTACACGGTGCTGGTGTCGCTCTACTCGTACGTCATCGTTGTCTTGGTAGGCTTTCTCGTAGCCAGCGGACTCCTCTATCTCCGCTATAGTGAAGGTAAGGCCTGGACGACCAGCGCCGGCTTCCGGCCCTGGGGTGGTCCAACCGCCGCCATGCTCTACAGCATCGTTTGCGCATTCCTGCTCGTCGCAACATTCATCCCGCCATCAGCTGGATCTCCATTTGCCACGTCCTCTACCGGGGTCGAATGGTATATCGTGCCTACGGTCGGCTTGTGCTCTCTGCTTCTGGGATACGCGTACTATCTTGGATTCCAGTTCGTGATCCCCCGCATCAAGAGACAAGTCTTGGTGGTCGAAAGAGAGGCTGTCCTCGTAAAGGAGAGGGGTGAATGGGTTCAAGCGGTGGAGCTGGTAGAGGCTTCGTGGGTCGCGAGGCCTGGACCCGGCAGTACTTCGGCCGACTGGCACGATGCGAATTATGACATGGAACGGGTGACGGTCTCGGCTGCGAAGTGAAAGGTAGCATCGCTCCACATATTCATGGATTACTTCAACTTCATAATGTAAGTCTAGCATATGATGTTCATATTCTGGGGAGTATTTCTTTCGTGAGGACTGCCACACGGACAGCAAGCCCGGATGGCGACTACTTGATCTCGTCCTCTTTCACAGCACCATCTCCGTCTGCCTTCACCTTCGATGGCAGCTCGACAGCACCACCAGGTGAGTCGCCCAGCCTCGCCGTCAACACCTCCACACCTTTCTCGGTCACCAGCAATGTATGCTCGAACTGCGCCGTCCTCGTGCCATCCTGCGTAACGCTCGTCCAGTCATCCGGCCACGTCTTATCCTTGTAGCTACCCAGACTGATCATGGGCTCGATCGTAAAGGTCATGCCCGGCTTCGCAATCCCCACCGCCTTGTTCTTCGCATAATGGGGCACGTTGGGCGCACAGTGGAACAGCGAGTTAACGCCGTGGCCGCAGTAGGTCTTGATGACGCTGCAGCCTTTGGACTTGGCGTGCTTCTCGATCACGGTGCCGGGGTCTTTGAACGCCATGCCCGGCTTCACGAGCGCGATCGCTGCGTCGAGGCACTCTCTTGCTGTTTCTGTGACGCGGACTGTGTCGGGGTCTGCGAGGGCTTTGGCGCCGACGTAGTATGTTTCGTTGAGATCTCCGTGGTAGCCTTCGTAGTAGAGTGTTACGTCCAGATTGACGATGTCGCCGTCGACGAGCTTGCGTTGGTCGGGTATGCCATGGCAGATGACTTCGTTGACGGATGTGCATACCGATTTGGGATAATGGACGTAATTCAGGGTTGATGGATATGCCTGTGTTCGTTAGAGAGCCATTCATCGCTACACGTCGAAACGAAAGTATGTAGCCCCAAAACCTACATTTCTTTCAATGCAAGCCTTATGTACCACCTCATCTATATAGTCCGTCGTGACACCAGGCTTGACCTCTCGGGCCGCTACATCGAGCACCTCCCTCGCCAACCTGCACACCTTCCGCATCCCACTCTGTGCCTTCTTGTCCAGGATCTGTATCGTGTTCCGTCCCACAAACTTGTATTTCGGATCGCCATCTTTGGCGTAGTTGGGATGTGGTATCGAATCCGGCACTGGGCGTTTGGGCGACAGGGGGTAGGCAGGCCGTAAGGGTCCCGTGAATGGGAATGTGGGAAAGGGGTTGTGGGGGGTGTTGGACTTGTGGATGGTTCTGTGTTCTGGCTATAGAAAGCATACGTATCAGCTGAGTGATCGGTTCTCACGTATGTTGGTGATCGTGTTTCTCATGAGAATATGAAGAATTATCATACCCAACTCCGTTTAAAGCAGTCTTGAGAGCAGAATGTGCTTTCGATCGCTAGCTTCAGGCATGTCGGGCACTGCAGGGTCCCGGCGTCGTTTGGGCAGGCTACACCGACGCACTTCTTGCTTTCTGTAGCAGCTGGCGCCATGTTGGGGGCTTGGATGTGGATGTTGGTGATCGTGCTAGAGGGGTAAGGTGGAGGTGATGTTGCACCCTACTCCTCCATGGAACGTTGTATAGGCTGTGGTATCGCGCTGTAGTAATTGCGATCAATTGCTACCTCAACATATATGAACAACAATCCCAGGCCAACTTGAGGATGTTATTACGAGTATCACCAAGCCTTGTTATCTAATCTATATAGAATGCCGACCTAGATCTAAGATATTCTAGGGCTGAAGTTTACGCCTTCTTCGCCTCCCGAAATGTCATCATGAATCTGCGTCTTAGGATTGAAAATGTTGCACTTTATATCTGTTACCACACTTTGCCCACGTTCTCGCTGTTTGCAACTTTACTTTGACAATGGCTGAAAAGAAGACTGAGCAGAAGGTTGTTATCGTGGGTGCAGGACCTGTTGGCGCCCTTGCAGCTCTTTATGCAGCTAGGAGGGGCGACGATGTGCATGTGTACGAGCTGCGAGCGGGTACGTACATTTTCGGGTTTTGTATGACTAGTGTTTCTGATGCTGCTCTGTTACTCTTGGTGATATGTTGTTCACGCATTTTGTTGCTTTGTAAGGCTCAATAATTTGCAATTCTATTACGCTTTTCAGTAAAACGGCTTCGGTCATCAATTTTATCCCTTGCTATCATCACACGGTATCTTACCCCAAGCACAAAGTTCTGATGTGGTCTTTATGTAGACCTTCGTGATCCTTCAACTACCCCCTTGAACTTTACCAAATCCATCAACCTGGCATTATCAGAGCGTGGTATTAGCTCAATGCGACAAGCGAATTCCGAAGGACTCCTTGATGGCGTGCTAAGAGAGACCATACCCATGCACGCTCGAATGGTCCATGGTCGAACTAAAGATGGCGCCCTTTACGAAGAGTCTCAACAGTATGATGCACATGGCAGGGTATGTTTGCAATGTATTTACTCGATATTCATCTAAGCTAACAACATCAGCACATACTAGCAGTAGACCGGGCGAATCTCAACAAGCGTCTGTTAGACGCCTTGGAGAAGATGCCCAACGTCACATTGCACTTCGATCACAAGCTTACAGGTGCCGACTTCAACAAGAAGACAGCTTGGTTCGAGCAGCACGCTAACTCCCAGAAAACCGAGCATCCGCAAAGTCCCACGCAGAAAGAGGGTCTCTGGCAAGGTAAACAACGACCAGAAGAGATATCGGTGAACTTTGACCTCATGATCGGTGCTGATGGTGCACACTCCGCCGCCCGCTTTCACTTGATGAAATTTGCACGTGTCAATTACCAGCAAGAATACATCGACACTCTGTGGTGCGAATTCCATATTGATCCCAAAGTCTCGAACTTGGACTTTGCGCTCAACCCCAATGGGCTGCACATCTGGCCTGGTGGCTCATTGATGTTCATCGCAATACCCTCGCTTGACAAGTCTTTCACCTGCACGCTCTTTGCCCCTGTGTCCTACTTTGACTCCATCTCCGATAATCCAAAGGAGAAGCTTGAGAAGTTCTTTCATCGGGACTTTCCTGGCGTCTGCCCAGATTTAATCTCCCCTTCAGTTCTACTGAAGCAGTTCCGCGAAAACCCACATCTGCCTCTCATCTCCATCAAGTGCAAACCTCATCACTACAAATCCAGCGTTGTCATCCTCGGCGACGCAGCTCATGCCATGGTTCCTTTCTATGGCCAAGGTATGAATGCAGGCCTCGAGGACGTTCGAGTCCTCTTCGACATCCTTGATAAAAATGGTGTGTATGATATTGCCGTACCTGACAACGAGGCGCGTACGAAAGCGAGGAAGTTGGCATTGGACGAGTACAGCGCGCAACGTACGCCTGATGCTGCCACGATCAACGACCTTGCGCTCAAGAATTACGAAGAAATGCGCTCAGGGCTTCAGTCACCACTTTACAAAATGAGGAAGTGGATGGAAGAGACTATCAACGTCTACCTGCCTAGTCTCGGTTGGAGAACACAGTACACCAGAGTCAGCTTCGAGAGTCAGCGCTACAGCGAGATTGAGAGAGCTGTCCAAAGGCAAGGCAGGATACTTATGGGTGTCCTTACGCTCGGGGTCGTAGGGTTGGGAGGACTTGGTGCCTATGGGTTGGTAAGACGAGACAGTGGAATACATCTTGGAAGATGGTTTCGCCAAATTGTCAGATGATACAAGACTCCGCATGAATATTCATCGGCCCAAGGGTTCAGATTCAAGTCATTCACCAAGGAAGGCCTGCGTTACCAACGATACCATTGCCAGCGTTAGAGCCTCGCATCAACGGCTTCGAGACTTTCCGCAACATAGCCAACACTATATCAACCCACTTGGAATACCCAAGCTTGGACCAACACCGTGACCCGACGCCAAGCCTCTGCCAAGAGCCAAGTGAGATAGATTCCACAAATATAAGCGATTATGACAACCACAGGCCCGCCTTCTGAGTACCAAGAAATGGAATACAATGTCTACCGTTCATGTACTTCCCGACCGAATCGTGTATGGGTGATTCCCTCTGCTGACGTACCCCCTTCCAGCCTCACAATCATCCCTTGCCGACCCTTTTGTTCATGGCGAATCTGCTCAACGCTGCAACTGAAAACTTTCAAATCCGAGAGTTTGACATTCAGTGTTCCCTGAGTCCCTGAGAAGTTGTCCCTCCAGCCATTGTCCTGGAGGCTGCTTGACTGTGCCGTGCATCTCGACAACTCCGATATGGAAGCGCTCCTCATCACCTTCCGCAAACACCACGACTACAGCAAAAACATAGAGACATCATGGCGCCCCACGACCATGCTCCCCCTCTTCTTCCCCCCAGAACCAAGTCCCATCCACATCCTACTAAACATGGAGCCCGAAATGAGAAAGGCGTTGCAAGAATTATTAGCTACCCGGAGTCAATTTGATGGATGGTGAATCTCTCCCGCCCTTTTTCCCAACGTAAATACTCGAACCAGCCAAACAAAACCTTACGCAAAATCCAGGCAGTTGTACGTCGTCGGCGAGCCGAAATCTTTCCGGTCCTCGCCTGCTCTGCATGCGCGCACAGATGTTGGGGTCGTGATTGTGAGGGACGGCAAGGCGAGGAGGGCTGAGAGGGAGGTTGGTGAGGAGTCTGATGAGGAGGAGGAGGATGGGGTCCGGAGGCGTTTACCTAGCTATGCGGATGCGCAGATTTGGCAGTAATTACTGAGGTGGGAGTGGTTGTGGGAAGCGATGAGTATTTTGAAGGGAACTGTGCATGGGATGATGGGGGATGATCATGGGCTCTATTCCTCTCTGGATGTTTATCACTACGTGATTTAGATGATCGTGCAAGCAGGAGTTTTTTCTGGAAATATATTCACCACATTCGCAGCTATTGTCATAAGATCAGCGAGTTCAGTCAAATTATCAGAATCCAAATTCTTTGTTTTAATACCCGTAAGGACCCCACACCTCTCCTCTTTTTCGAACATCGGAGAGAGTTGATTCAGGATTTGGACCATTGGGAATGTTCAGAAATCTTTAGAGTTGCGTTCTTGAGAGGAGTGTCGATGAAGATTTAGGGCTTTTGGCGAGGGGAAGAAAGGGGAAGGGAAGGAAGTGAAATTCATGTGAAAAAACATAAGAATCTACGCCTTGTAACGTGTCTAATCTTTTGAGATGATCATTGGATTATCATGGTGTTATTGCTCTCATCGATCGATTGGTCATGGTTTGAAAGGTAAGGTAGGGAGGAGTAGAGAGGGGGCCAGAATTTTTGGTGACTGAGAGGGCGTTTCTTGGTGGAGAGAGGATGAGAGGGGTTTTCTTTGGGGTGGAGAGATTGAGATTGAGGTTGAGTAAGCAGAGAAAATAGAGGTTGGCTTGGAATGGGTGCGGTGGTTTGTGGACTCTTTTGCAAAACCAGATCATTCAATGTAAATTGCTTGACGATATTAGCTCCACCAAAACCCGAAATCAGGTCGAATAGCGTCAAAACCTCCAAATGGCCGACAAGACCCAACAAAACCCAACCCCACACACACCGCCCCTACTAAACAACCCAATCCCCCGCCCCCGACCCACCCCCACTCAACCCCCCACACGCCCTCCCCCCCTCCCTCCTCGCCATCTCCACCTGCCAAACCATAACATCCACCAGCGCCTGCGTACACACATACCTCTCCCCCCTAACACTCCCCCCAAAACCCCCCCGAAACGCCCCCAACAGCGCTCCCCTCAGCTCCTGACAGCTCATTCCCTGCGCCTCCTCGGAGTGATCGTTCGGTCGGAAGCCGTCCTCGACGCGCGGATGGACGGGGCTGACGAGGCAGGTGTTGTAGTCGCAGCCGGCGGCGAGGATGCCGGATTGTTGGGTGTAGAGGTCTAGGAGGAGGTTGTGCGGGATGGGGGTTGAGGCTGTTAGGTGGGGGGAGATGAGGGTGAAGGTTGTGTGGATCGTGGCGCAGCGGGTTTTGCAGAGGGGGTCGGGGTGGCGGTGGGTGGGGTGGGCGGGGGTGAGGTGGGGGTGGGTTGTGAGGAGGAGGATGAGGGGGAGGAAGAGGGTTTTCATGATGAGGGGAGGATGTTTTGGTGGGGGTTCTGGTGGCGGGTTTGGTTTGTATAGGAAGGGGAGCTTTGACAGGAGGGTAAGAGAGATTGATGAAAGGCCCAAACTCAGCTGTCTGATGAGCTGGGCCGGAAAGCAGCAGGTCGAGGACCATATATAGCACGGCCATGTAGGACTTGGGGACCTGGATTGACATGTGGAGTGACCCCACCAGCTGCCATGAGGTCGAGACGTAAGCCTCGTGGCTGCCACATAGCGAAAAGCATGTACTTTACCGACTTGACAGCGCGTGCATAGCACGCCGAACCCGCCTCTGACTGGGACGCTATGCGTTGGTAGCTCCTGAAGCAGCGAGGGTTTTTGAATTGAAAACTTATCGAGACAAAATACACTTCATGACCGGACGCCACTTGAAGCCAAAAAGCATGTGGAAAGACCCCTCGATCGCGATAGTAAATAGCAAATTCGGAGGAAATGCTCTTTTCCATGAAATATCACAGCTTGTCAGTCAAGCATTATCATGACTGGGATTGGGATACTAATGAAATGGCAGGCTTGTTTCGCAACAAATACCTTGCAAACAACTTTCGGTACTTATCTTTGACCCACTTACTTCCACCTTTGATGCTTTCGGCAGATGTAGATCGGATGTACTCGAGGCGTAGTCCACAATGTGGGCCCAGGAAAAGCTAGATTTGCCTTCTACCGCCAGCCATGCTTTGAAGGCGTGGCCTAAGGAGGGCTTCCACCAAGGGTCGGACCGGATCTAGCTCAGTCGTACATACTAGCATAGCATCGATCACCAGCATAAGCTAATACTTGCACGCGCGTAATGATCCCTGAGGGGTCACGTGGGCTTGAGCCACACAAAGCAAGGGTCCTGGCGCTCTTGGAAGGGCCATTCTTCCGGCGGGATCTCAACAATCATTGGAGTTGCTGCGTCGGCATACTTGCTCGAGGCTGGGACTTGTATCTACCCATCAATCGTCTGATTTATACTTGAAGTTTGCGGCTTCAGAGCTGGACAGATGGTGCCCTTGGACGTCACGCGGACTGCGCCGTATTTCTCGTTACTCCCCATACGTTATCAACAGATGTTGCGTCGATATAAACGTGCAAACTCAGACAATTGCTGAGTCTTGAGTGAATTCGAATCGTTCGCCAGCTAGCTGTGTAGGGTTTCGGATTATCAAGGGATCAGGGATCGACACTGGAATAAAGGCCGCTGGTGTCCCACGGCCAGGTTGAGACAGGTAGATTTCGTGGTCTGTACACCGTCATTCATCTCTCAAATGTTTATGAATTGAGTTGTGATCAGCTCTACAAATGGTAACAAGACCATGCTGGTTGAGGTTGCACTTGTCTCAATTGATGGCGTCGTTATACCCTAATCCGCGTAGTGATGTTGCGACTGGTAGGAATAGAGGAAACCCACTCGTACTAGCTCGCTGTATACCTGTTCCATTGCTCGTTACTGGGGACAAAAGCCGCGCGCGAGCAATCGTTTATTAGGTTTGCATGATTTACCAGTAGTCTTCTTGGGCAAGTCTGTTCTTTGTCATCGAGAATACCGGATTCCGTTGCAGCCCACAACGCTATTGTTTGCGATGGCATTACTTCCTCTGGCTGCAAACGTCTTTCTGTGACATGCGTCGCTGCTCGGTTTGGCTTTGTTCGACCGCTGCACACGTTAATTCGAATCTCCTTAATTGATTTCATCTGACCATCCTAGACTCGTCTGTCAGCAGTGCTCTTACAGGATAGCTACTCTTCATCATGTTCATCCCTAAGATAGTGTTCTCCACGCTAAGCGCTCTGGGCCTTCTTGCATCGACTGCTCAAGCTACCCCTTACCGCCAAACTCCTGAAAGCCGCCCCGCTCGCAGGCAAACGGCTCCTGGTTTCGTCAATGTACCGCTTGCTGAGCTGCAGATGCTACGATCCAAGCACAATCTTTTGAGCTCATCGATGTCCACCTACCTCGCAACGTCAAATTCCTCGGCCGATTCCCAGGTCGCCCAGCTGAATCATGGTCTCTCGGCCTATAAGGATTGGATTGATGCATTTCTCAGCAAATATGCCGACACCAACACCACAGGGATACCATCGACGATAGGCGCCCCTAACTCAGCTCCGTATGCACTCCCATCAAACAGTAGCTCCAGTAGTTCTTTCGATGCTTCATCTTCGAAGAATATTGCAGTCTACTATGGTCAATCGCCGGCCACAGAGAACGTCACTCTCGACGAAGTCTGCCAAGACAAGAACGTCGACATCGTTATCTTGGCTTTCCTCAAAAAGTACATTGGCCCAGGCGGCTACCCGACCGTCAATTTTGGTGGTGCTTGTGGTAATATTGCGTCAGCGGCAGCAAATGCTAGCAACGCTAAAGGCCTCCTATCCTGTCCAGAATTGGCCAATAACATCACAACCTGTCAAAGCCTTGGCAAAAAGGTTCTGCTGAGTCTCGGAGGCGCAAATGGTACAACAGAACTCACCAGCAACGCCCAAGCAACAGCTTTTGCCTGGACAATCTGGAATCTCTTTGGCGGTGGTGAGAAGATGTCCGATCTTCGACCCTTTGGAGCCATTAAGGTTGATGGCTTCGATATCGACAATGAGAACAACCGTACAGAACACTACAACACTCTTGTTTCTGCCATCCGGAAAACCTACGGCGATGACAAGAGCAAGCAGTACTACATCTCTGCCGCACCACAGTGCCCACGACCGGACGCGTCAATCCCATTGCCCGCGATGCGAACGATGGACTTCGTTTTCGTCCAATTCTACAACAACGAAGTTGCGGGGTGCAATATTGGACAGCCAGGGTTCATCGACTCGTTTACAGCTTGGTCGAAAGATCTGAGTGGCAATAGCACCATATTAGGTAGGGGACCGAAGCTGTATGTTGGCGCGCCCGCCTGTCCTGGGATCAATTGTGCTGGTAAAGGGTACGTTGATGGGGCGACTATGGGTACAGCAATCAAAAGTGCTCAAGCCGCTGGTGTGAGTAACTTTGGCGGTGTCATGCTATGGGATGCGGCCGAGGCTAAGATGAATGTGGGCAATGGGAGCGATTATCTGCAGGTTGTGAAGTCAGCTTTGACGCCATGAAGGATGAAATCTATTGGAAAAATTCCCGAGCGTATAGCTTGGAGGTATTCATGACTGTACTGCTGTTATGATAATGATGATTAGACAGGTTTTGCAGTCCTGATTTCAAGCGATTATTCAATATTATTTAATAGTTAATAGCTATATCAGGCTATAATATTTACTAATCATATAGATTATTAAGTTAGTAATTTAATTATTAAATTACTAATTTAATATAAATAATAGCCTAATTAGGCTATTATTCTAATATCCTTTATAGTTAATTTATTACTTACCTATATTTATATTTATTCTATCCCTCTTATAACCTTCCTCTACTATTATTAATCGTTATTATATACCTCCTAGGCGTACTTTAAAGTCTTCTAAGGATATCCTAGGTATTAGTACCTTTACTATTATTATTACTAATACGCTAGATCCTCCTTTTATATCCTTATAACTAAAGATCTTAATATAACGCGATAAATATATAATTACTATATATTTATATAATTAATAGGAAGATATTATTACTAGCCTTTATATAAATATACCTCTTATACCCTAAGAACCTCTTAATAATAATAATATCCTTCCCTTATATTCCTCCTAACCTACCCCGCGGAAGTCCCCTAATAAAGAGAAAGGTTATAGGAAAGCTAGGTTATATAATATAAAGTTATTATAATATTTAGGAAGGTATAAGAGAAGGGGGACTAGGAGCTTAGATATCTTATAATTAAATAGTTATAATAAGAAGTATAAGAGAGGTAGGTAGAAGGGATAAAGTATATATAAAGGAATACTTCTTAATACTAAGGAGATAATAATACTTATTAATTATATATTTATTAAAGTAGGTATATATAAACTTTCTAGTATAAATTTATAATAGAAGGATATATAGTAGGACTTTAAGATATATACCTATTATTCCTACTCTTAGAATAGTTATTAATAAAAGGTAGTAGTACTACTTAAATAGTATAAGTATAAGAAGGAATATAATAGAAGATTTAGGTATATAGTAATTAATAGCTAATAAAGTTTAAGCTAGAAAATATAAAAAGAAGTAAAATATAAAAGATAAAAAGGAGAAAATATAAGATTATAATACTAGATAAGATATACTCTCTACTTACTAGGGTAAAAAGGTTATAAGGGAAATAGAGAATACTAGTTCTAATAAAATTCCTTCCTATAAAGAAAATAATAAATAAGACTCCTCTTTAAAAGGCTTATATATCTTACTCTTATTTATAATAATATTACTATTACCCTCTAGTATAAGTATTATATTAAAAGGTTCCCCCCGCTAATAGTAAAGCCTAAGTCCTTAATATTAGAGTAATACTAGCTATTAAAGTAGTATTAATATTAAGAGTAATTTTAAGGATAAAGCTAACTCTATTAATAGTATTATTTATTAATTATAATAACTATAATAATAGAATAAGAAAAAGAATAGGGGGATAAGATTATAAAAGGATAGGTAAAGACTTAAATAAGTATAAAGGTTTTATTTAACTTAGGATATAACTACTATTTTAATTAATTTTATAAAGTAAAGTTTAAAATTCTTTAAATCTTATAATATAATAACTCTAGTAATAATATTTATAAGTATTAATAGACCTATATTAATAAGTAGTACTTAAGCCCTTTTATTTATTAATATTAATATATTTATAATAACTAGTACTTAAGACCTAGCTATTACGAGTATAGACTAGCGGTCCTTATACTACGCCTTATAAAGGCACTTCTCGTCACCGTCAGGTGGATTAGTCTAGAGAGAGACTCGACCTACAGGTAGATCAGGTGGATCAGCCTACTAAACTATAGGAGCCACGTGTAGATTAGATGGATCGGTCTACCGACTTATACCTCTTAGTAGGATCTTATATATCTATATAGAAAGCGTGCGTTCTTACTTAGATAGGAGCTTTATACTTAACTTATATTATTAACCTAGATATCTCCTAGATACTAAATATAATACTCGACCTATATTAGACTAGTTTAGTATGAAGCCTATTTACCCTAGTCCTTAATACTCCTCTCTACGAGATCCACCTAGACTCCGGAGCCTTCTAGTTAGAAGACGACGGGTCGTAACACTTTAAGCACCCTTAAGATAAGTACCTTAGGATAAAGGGACCTCACCCCGAGTAAACGCGGTCCACGATAGTTAGTAATAGCGGAAGTTAAAGAAGGTATTAAAGTTACTAAGCTAGATTTATACTATAACGATTAAGACAAACTTAAAGAGTAGTTAGTATAAATATAGCTATACTTCTCTTTTAATAAAGACGTTATAAGACTAAAGAAATAACTACTATTTATAATAACTTATATAAGAGGACGGGCCTAGAGATAGTCCGCTCTATTTCTTAAACGATATATAGAAGATCCTGACGACGATAATAATATCTCTATTAAGTTATAGATAGAGAGCCTAACACTCTTTCGTAGAGAAATAAGGCGAATATTCGGACCTTCTAATAAAGTAAGCGTAGTAATAAGAGTCATCTAGTACTTAATATAAAAGAAATCGGCATCTAAATATATAATATAGTTCTAATAGTATTTTATAAGAACCGACTAGGATAATAACGCGCTAATAGTAATGTATCGGAGAGGATTAAAACCTTAGGTAAAGAAGGAACTTATGCGAGACGGAGCCGTTTATAATAACTTAGACTTATTAATAAGAGCCTTAACACGAGTCGATAACTAGATCTACGAGTTAGTAATAGAACTACGTTATAATAGTAGAGTTTCTAGACTTAGTTATACAGGACTCTATTCCGGAGGAAGTTATAGGAAGAAGCGGTTCTTACGCGATCCTTACGGTCCGATACTAATAGAGTTAGACTTTACTAAGAAGAAGAAACCGTTTAGAGGTAAGAAATAGTAAGGGGGTAAGAAAGTAATAAATTACTATAGCTGTAGTAAACCGGGCCACATCGTTAAAGACTATAAGTTAAAAAATATAGTAAAACGACCTTGGTTAAATATATTAGAAAGAGTTCCAGTTAGGAAGACTAAACCTCTAAAGGATTAATAAGAAACGGAGTACGACGACACTAAGCTAGATATAATTATAGATAATTTACTAGCCCTTATTAATCCACCTATTAATAGAGAACTATAATCTAGAGAGGAAGAATTACGCGAAGAAATAGCTAAGAAATAGAGGAATATCGTAAAGATTAAATAAAGGCTAGTAGATATTCACGAATAACTCAAGGAATTAGACTCTAATAACGAATATAATAGTAGTTATATTCGGAAGGGAAAACCCGAATAAAGCCGAGAAAGCGAGGATAATTCCGACTAGGAAAACCTCAGCCAGACTTCTAAGAAAGAAGGTGATAGAGTAGTATCTCGAGCTTCTATATTAAAAGATCCACAGATAAAACTCGAGGAACGGGTAGAGTTCTACTAAGAAAAAGTAGTAGGAGGACTTCTACGGAAGGAGTTTAGAAATAACTTAGTATATCTATAGCACGGAGTAATATACTAGTTAGCCTACGCCGATAAAACATATATAATTTACTACTAGGCGAAAATAAACTTAGGAAAGTCTATTAGAATCTAAACGTATAGAAAAGCTTAGTTAAGTTATAATAATATAAGTTATTATTAGTACTTAGTAACTAAGAGATCGAGGAAGTAGTTTCTAAACTATAACTAAAGATAGTATAGTAGTCTCTACGGATACCTTAAGTATGGCGAGTATACTTCTAAGTATTACTTATAGGACTAGTATACCTGCTTCTACGATAATTACAGAAAGCATATATATATAAAAAGAACTACCGGATTCCTATCCTTTTCAGAAAAAGAGTAATCCCTTATACTAAGGGGAAGTATAAGGAGATTAATATCCTTACCCTAAAAATATATCAGCTATATTTAACGAACTACGTAATATATATAAATATACCGGTTAAAATAGATAGTTAGCGGACTATAGTAATAATAGATTCTAGAGCATCTGGAAACTTTATCTCTAAAGTATTAGTACGGTTAGTAGGCCTACTAACGCGAAGAAAGAAGGATCTATATGACTTATAAATAGCCGACGGGTCAACGCTATTAAAAGGAAGCGTAGATAAGGAGATAACCTCGCTACCATTTATAATTTAATAATACTATAAGGAAATGTCCTTTAATATTATAGGGATGGCCACCCATTATATTATATTAGGCATGCCTTAGTTAGAAAAGCATAACCTAGTAATTAACTAGAGAAGAAAAGTACTTAAGTTTAAGCGAACTGGCGATATTACTAGATTCTAACCTACACGTCGATAGTAGACGACGGTAGATAAGAAATCGAACCGGAAGACGGTTAAGGTATATATTACCTTAATTTCGAATAAGGATGACCTTAAAATACAAGGATCCGACTTAATAGATACTAGTAGCGGTCCGCTAGGTTAATAAGTTAGAGTTCTTAGAGTAACTAATAGTACTCCTAATATCTTATAAGAGTATTAAAGATAGAAACGCCTCTTTATAAAAGAGATAATAGTAAAAGCTCTACCTAAATACTAACCTTAGGATTATAAGATTAAACTTAAACTAGGGAAGGAACTAATATTTAGACCTATTTATACGTTATCTAAAAAGGAACTTATAGTACTACGCAGGTACCTTAATAAGAACCTAAAAAAGGGATTTATTCGAGAATCCAAATTACTAGCAGGATATCCGATACTCTTTATAAAGAAGAAAGACGGATCCTTATAACTATACGTAGACTATTAAAAGTTAAATAATATAATAATAAAGAATCGTTACCCGCTACCTAATATTAGCGAGCTGTAGGATTAGCTAGCTAAAGCAAAGATCTTTATAAAACTAGATCTTCGAGGAGCGTATAACTTGATTCGAATAAAAGAAGGTGACGAATAGAAAATAGTATTCAGGACTCGATATAGATATTACGAGTATCTAGTCATGCCGTTTAGTCTTACTAACGTACTAGTAACCTGCTAGGTATTAGTTAATAATATTATACGAGTTCATTTAGATCTTATAACGATCGCGTACCTCGACGACATATTAATTTACTCTAAAACTCTTAAGGAATATATCCTTTATATATAAGATGTATTAACATGCTTATTATAAGCTAGACTCCTCCTAAAGCTAGAGAAATACGAGTTTTATAAGACCTTAGTAGAGTTCTTAGGGTTTATAATAATAACTAAAGGCGTTTATATAAGCCCTAAGAAGATTCAGGTTATATAGGAATGGCCTATACTACACGATATTAAATTAGTATAAGGGTTTCTAGGATTCGCTAACTTTAATAGACGTTTTATAGAAGGCTACTCTAAGAAAGCCTTACTACTAACGGAAATCACTAAGAAAGATACGGGATTTCGATAGGATACTAACTAGAAGAGAGTATTTAAAGAACTGAAGCAAGCTTATATAGATCCTCTAGTACTCTACACGTTTCGTAACGGAGAACTAGTATATATTAAAATAGATGCTTCGGATCTTATAATTAGAGCATGCCTCTATTAGTAGAAAGACGGCAAGTAGTATCTAGTAGCCTACTACTTACGTAAGATGTCTCCAGTAGAATAGAACTATAATATACACGACAAAGAGCTTTTAGTAGTTATCTATTCTCTATAGCATTAGAGAGTATATGTTAAAAGCTATTTAGAGCTTACTATCTTTACCGATTATAAAAATTTAGTAGGTTTTACGACTATAAAAGAATTAAATCGACGATAAGTTTAATAGTCTAAACTCCTTAGGTAATATAAGTTTAAAATTTAGTACACCCTAGGAAAAGATAATAGACGAGTAGACGCTTTAAGTAGACGGTCTAACTATATATAAGTAAAAGATATTACCACTTAACCTATCTTAAAATAAGAAAACGATGGGTCGTTAGTACTAGTAAAGAATCTAGCTACGACTATACGAGTCACGACATATATAGTTCCTAATTTAAAGGAAGTATATGAGAATAATAACCTAGCCGGATAACTTAGGAAGGAATAGCCTAGCCGGGACCTATTACTATATAAATAGAAGCTGTACTTACTACCAAAAGTAATAGAAGAAGTAATCAGGGATTACTATAATAATCCTCTACTAGGATATCTAGGAGTATCTAAAATATTAGAACTTATTTAAAGAGTATACGCCGTACTAAATCTGCGAGCGTTAGTCGAGTAATATATCAGGGAATATATATGCTACCAGCAGAATAAATCTATAAGACATGCTAAGTACAGACAAATTCAGTTTGCCGAAGTTCTAGACATACTATAGAAAGACGTCACGATAGACTTTATTATAAAACTACCTTAGTTAGTTAACCTAGTAACTAATAATAAGTACGACTTAATAATAGTTATCGTCGATAAACTTACTAAGTATACTATTATAATCCTATATAAGGAATCCTATAACGCTAGTCAGCTTGAATTTATTCTATTAGATAGACTGATTAGAGATTATAGTATACTAGAATTAATAACTTTAGATAGAGATAAACTCTTTATATTAAACTATTAGAAGACTTTAATCGCGTTAATAGGAACTAAACTACGAATATTAATAGCCTATTACCCTTAAATAGATAGATAGACTAAATGTACTAATTAGATAATAGAAGTATACCTTAGATACTACGTTAATAAAAGGTAAAATAATTAGATTATATTACTCCTAATAGTATAGTTAGTATATAACGATAAGAGGTTAGATATAATAAGGCTATTACCGTTTTTTATAAACTACGGTCGACACGTAAACTTATTCCTAGATCCTCGACAAGGACTAGATACTAAAAAAGCCTTAGTATTAGCTTCTAATATAAAAAGCCTGTATAAAGATATATAGTACACGATTAGCGAGGCTAATACTACTATAAAGAAGTTAGTAGATAAGAAAAGAAAATTAGGTCCTTAGCTAAAGAAGGGGGATAAAGTATACCTCCTTACAAAAAATTTAAAAGGTATAAGACTAAGTAGGAAACTAGACTATATTAAAGTCGGACTATTTTTAGTTATTAGAAATAAAGGGCCTATTAACTATAAATTATAGCTTCTACCTAACGCTAAAATCTACCTAGTATTCTATATCTTAATATTAGAACTAGTAGATCCTAATACACCCTTATAAGAAACCTTCTATTTTAAAATAGAAGAAGAAAACGAATTTAAAGCCGAAAGAATTCTAGTATATAAGAGTTAGAAGTACCTAGTAAAATAGAAAGGGTATAAAGATTTAGAAAGTACCTGGGAACTAATTAAGAACCTTGAGAACTACTAGAGCCTCCTATAATAGTTCCGCTAATAATAGTAAACCTAGACCAGTTAAAGTTAAGAGGGACTTTAACCTATTCCGAAGAAATATTAAAGAGGAAGTCGTTAGGGGAAGGATTAGCCGTTTACTTATTAACCTCGACCTCCTTAATATTTTATAGTTCCCCTTTAACTATTTCTCTTTAAACTCGCTCTAATATTTCCAGCTCTATAGTGAGACGAACTATTCGAGCCTAGGCCTCCTTTTAGAAAGCCTTCTACTCTACTAGCTTAGCATCGCGCTATTTCTAAACGCGAGCCTAATAAGTAGGAGAGAAAGGAGTGAGATCGCAGCTATAGCCTAGTCGGGCGCATTCCACGTAATAATTAGACGAACCCCCTACTTTATACTTCTCTAGGCGCCTAGCCTTTTTATAGTTCTTATAAACGCGTATTAGAGTTACCGGCGCGATTAACGATAATAGCTAATAACGACGGAAAGAGCTTAATAGTTTATACCTATTAGTAGGTATTATAGAAGTTAGGATTATCGGGATAATAATTCTTAGAGGAGGAGCTAATATTATAAGTATAAACTAGCGGTCCTTATACTACGCCTTATAAAGGCACTTCTCGTTACTATTAGGTAGATTAGTCTAGAGAGAGACTCGACCTATAAGTGGATTAGGTGGATTAGCCTACTAAACTATAGGAGCTACGTATAGATTAGATAGATCGGTCTACTAACTTATACCTCTTAGCAGGATCTTATATATCTATATAGAAAGCGTACGTTCTTACTTAGATAGGAGCTTTATATTTAACTTATATTATTAACCTAGATATCTCCTAGATACTAAATATAATACTCGACCTGTATTAGACTAGTTTAGTACGAAGCCTATTTACCCTAGTCCTTAATACTCCTCTCTACGAGATCTACCTAGACTCCAGAGCCTTCTAGTTAGAAGACGACGGGTCGTAATACTAGCCTTAATTAAGAAGCTAGAACTTATTTATAAGTAGTAACTTAATATTAATATAAAACTTAAATATTTAATTAAAGGAATATAATAGACTTATAATATATTAAATATACTTTATAAAGAGTTATAAGCCTTTATAACTTTATTATAAAAGTAAATAGGGGCTTAAAAGGACCTTATTTAAATACTTTATATAAATTAAGTCTTATATTAATAGTACTTAAGTAAAGAGATAGAATAAATATAAAAAATACTAGAAAATATTACTAATAGGATTAGTCTTACTATCCTTATAAATAATAATATATTAAGCCGTCCTTAGATATCTAATAAAAAGGTTATAAGTATAATATAATTATATATTAATAGGCTTAATAATATTAAGGATATAAATTAAGTAAGTAATAGTAGAGACTCTAAAAGTAATAATAATAATAGTAAGTAAAGGAGAAATATTATAAAGGATTTTTATATAGAAATTAATAAGGAGCTTAGTAAAGATAGGGTTAATAATATATAGTAGGAATATTATAAGACTAGTAGATATAATACTTAGGTATATTTTATAGCTCTAATATATAAAATAATATAGAATAATAGAATAACTATTAATATAGACCCCTAATATTTAAGTAACTTAAGATTAGGATATTTTAGAATAAGAAATAGAAAAACTAAATAGAATATAAAAGTAGAAACTTTAGGTAAGAATAAAGAAATAAGGCCTTATAAGATACTAACTATTTTATAATAATTATATAGATAGGTTATATTACTTAATAAGAGTAGGTTTCCTATATTTCTTATATATATTATAGATTTAAGCTAATTTATAACTTATCTTTATAAGCTTCTTTATAACTTAAATTTAATAATAAGCTCTTAATTAGTAATATAATCTATAAACTAACGGCGTTATAATATTAGAGTTAGGTAATTATATATAAATTATAAGCTTATAATCCCTTTAGTTATATTATAAGGCTTAATATAAAGAAATATACCTAAGTAATTATTAGGCGGAGTTAATTACTAATAAATATTAATAGATTATTAAAGGCCTTATTCTAAATTAACTAGATATTATATTTTAGCCTTATAAATAGGTAAAATAGTTTATTAATAGTACTACTACCTAATAGATATTACTAATAAGTATTAGCCCTAATTTTATTTTATACTTAAAGGTATTTATTACCTAAAGTATTTATATTATCTTAAAACTATATTTAATAGTAATTTATATACTAGCTATTCTTCTATTAAACTTTCTCTTCTATATATTTAAGTAGCCTATATATAGTAATATAATAAATTCTATATACCTATAAGCTTTATTACTAAATAGATCTAGAATTTACTACCCCTAGAATACTTAATATAACTAGTCTTATATATTAGAAGTTTATAGTATTATTAGATTATTTACCTTTCCCTTAAATAGGTTATATAATATATTAATTAGACTATCTAGGTATATTACCCCTAATTATATTATACTATATACCTTTTTATATATAAAGTAGAAGAACCTCTAGTCTTTCTTTAGTTAATAGAAGTACTAAAATATTCTATTAATAAACCCTTAAATTATAGACCTCTTATATATTTTACCTATATATTTAATTACCCTTATATACCTCTAGATCCTATTATATTTAAGAATAAGATACTAGCGTAGGATAGGATTATAGTAATTATATAAGTACTTAAAGATATTATTAATTATAATAGAAATAAAGGAGGAAGACTAGCTAAATATTATTAATAACTTATATAAAGGATGTAGATATAAGAATTTTACTAGAATAAGATATAAAGTAAGCTTTAAGTTAGGTTAATAATTATATTACTAATCAATACTTTTAAGGTTAAAATAGGTAAGTAATTAATATATCTTATCTTTAATAAATTTAAATATCCGCCTTATTTACTTAGGTAGGAAATTATTAAGACTCTACTCCCTACTTTAATACTTAATTAATAGGATATAAGCGTAGCGTAGGACTTAGCTAATATAATATAAATTAAGGATAAGGAGGGCTAGAGTAGTTATATATATAAGTTCTTTATTAAAATTAATATTTATAGTACGTCGTTATTAATAATATAAATAAATAGATAATTATTAAAAGGGATTTTACGGGTAAATCCTAGATAGGTAGGGCTAAGTAGTAATAGCTTATATTTAAGTAAATTTAGATTAGGGTTAGCGTACGGCTAGACCCGTGTAAATCATTAAATAAACGTTAAATAATCTCACTGCAAAACCTGTCTATGATATCTCGTATATTTCAAGCTTCATGTTCAAGATGTAGTCTTGTCGCTCATTCGCTTTCGTTCCGGATATCGTTCATTATTGCTTCGTTCATTACGTCTGACGTCTGGGTAGTATGTTCTCATTTTTACTAAATTGCAATACACGGTCCCAGAATATTGAGCGATATTACTGCCCGTTTAAAGGCATACCACGAGCTCGATGCACATGTAATCGCGTATCTATGACCGTAGGGTGTCATTCGCTGGACAGGTACATCCACCAGAGCCCTTGCGAGCTTGGAACAAGGCTGTCTGTAAGCATCCTGAAGAGATGCAAGCTGTATCGCGCCATGAACGCGGCCCATGCGACCTCTCCGACAAAGAGATACTATCTCGGCTTATGGACAAAAGTTTCCTACTATTACAAAACTCTTTGGTACTTTATGAACGTGTCTTATGCATCCTCAATCCTTGCGTATGATCAGTAGAAGATTTCGCCAAGATGCGCTAGAATAGTCCCAGTACAGCTAAAGTCTGGGCGGTTACCCCTGGACCAATCTTTTGGTACTACGTAATGCTGAGATATAGAGGAGCATTCAAATGATACTTTAGGGTTTTGGGGTTGGCGGTGTACGCTAGGGTTTATCTAATAGATTGGCAATCTGAGCGAGGTTGAAGACGAGGATGCCGATTACTGCAAGGCTAGGTGGTGCTGGTGGCGAAAATCTGCAGGCTGATGAGGTTCCCGGGTAGTTTGCATGAAGTATCTGGACGAGGAATCGCAGGCCGTAGCATGTACAGCCTTGCCATACATCAGCACACCAATAATGTCAAGCAGACACGCTGAACACGTATGACACATCCGGTTACAACCATCCCAGACAGGTATTTCCGAATGTAACCCATGAAGGAGTCGCTGGTTCTTCGAACGCTTATGACCATATTACAGAAAATTATCACAGGGTTGTGTGGTGGCACTCTGAGTATGTATCACCGGGCAGGATGGGAGCAAATATTGTGTTTTAGGACGAAAGTCTAGAATTGTTTTTAGTAAATAATAGATGAATGGCCGCTTTGCTAGGATTCGTGAGATGGTCAGACTCGTTGGACCTGATCAATTGAGGCTTACCACGTTAAGCTCGGACTAAACTTTTTTTCATACTCGGGAACTGACTTCATACTGTCGTACCGGTTACACACCTGATATTTACCTTCCTCACGATTTCTTCTCATCGTCGTTGTCTCCCGGATTCTGAAACCTCTTCATCAGAGCCTGGACCATCTTCCCAAACCAGTAGAAATTCAAGACGCTCAGCGTCGTATTACTAACAACGTATGCAATAGCGAGCCACGGCGGTACGGGCAAGCCGCCAGGTGTCTTTGAAGCAAGCCAGATGTCCCGATACATCCTGACCGATTGATATGTACCCCAGAGTAACCTGCTGCCACCAAACGAAATTATGAGCGCAATGCCATTGACCAGCTGTGCCGTCGACCCTGTCATGCCAGCTTTATCCATGAACCAGTGGAAATTCAGGAAGGGAGTTGAGAGCTCGTAAAGGATGAAATTCAGTCCGTAGTAATTGCAGAACGGGCGCTGTCGAAAAAGTCAGTGGATGACCCCCATTAAGACAGGGCTGTGGGCATGTACAAAGCCCAGCAGAGACACAGCTAGAGCGCTCGCGGCATGCATCAGTGACCCAGGTCCGTGCACATCCATATCTTTTGCACTTATCATGAGATCCCATAGGAAATACCCTGCAGAGAAACCCTGCACCATACCCGTCGCGCCTGTATAGCCCCATACACGCTCTTCCGGTCCCATTGACCATCGCTCTCTATCCAAATATATTACACTCAGTGCTAGCGTATTGATGAAGCATGATTGGAGGAGAGAGACGAGATGCATATTCCATTTGATCTTTGTCTTTTTCGAAAGTTTGGGGTAGATCCCCGGACAGATTTGGGTGGAGACTCGCGGGGCAATGATAGTATTGATGAAGGTATATACTGCAAACGATGGGAGGATCTCATGGGCATGGAATGGTAGGGTGCGAAGAGAGAGGGTACGTGCGAGCGGTCGGGTGGTTTGAACGAACGGTAGGGGGGCAGGGAGGGGATCTCGCATTTTGCAAAGAGTGTCGATTATGGCTTGCTACTGTGCGGGTTCGATCAACATGAGAGCCTCATCGAGCAAAGCGGTGATATAGACTCGTTGGATTGACTTCAATAAAATAGGCGTATCTTATCATATGCCGGGCCGAGGGGGCTAGGCAATCCTTTAGCGTCAAAAGTCTCCGGTACCTTAGGTAATCTTCCCTGACCAATCATCATTGGTGTAATCTTCCGTTTATAAATTTACATCTTTGCTATGCTGGTGAGGCCTAGATTTATTCGTGTCATTTAGGCACTCGTGTGGCAAAGACCGCTGAAAACCTAATTTCCTTAAATATCGGTCGTTGTCAAGTATTCTATGGGAGACCAGGAAGTGAGCAATTGGATGTGGGAAATCGAGATCCCAACATGAGATTTACAACATGGGACTTTAGAATAGGAAACGAATGTACTGTATGACTTGCTGTATTTTATGAGCGGATTACTTGTATAATACCTAGTCTATCTCGCCGTCATCGCTACTTCAACGTATAGGATACCGTGAATGACCACCACAAGATCACGGTTTATTACACTAGCGCTGACCATATTGCCCTCCAACTAAGGTAGGGTACGAGTGTTTCCAAAGGATAAGCAGACTGATCCGTATCAAAAGAAGGCTCGGCCTGTAATCAGATATTGATGAACCGTACCAGCAAAACCCTCTTGTACCAAAATCCCAGACCCAGTTCAGCAAGTGGTTAAACGTATTCTCGTTGACATATGGGTAAGGTAGTGGAAGACTACGTTCGTAGGGTTTATGGTCAGCATGTCAGATCAAGCTCGATTAGTGTACTTCAGTCTTTGGGATGGTAAGAAAATGAGGACGAACCGATGCCCGTAATGGTTTCAGCATTTTGAAGTTCTCATATTTCGGCATGGGCGTCGAAAGAGCCCCATGTATGGAGGAATCTGCAGAGGCTGCTGACGTGTCGCTGAATGCTTCTGCTTTGCCGGCTGTAGACTTCGGACGGAGATGATTTCGTGGCTTAGTAAAGCTCGATCACCTATCCGGTCACTCCTAAGTCTCGAGCCCAATTTCCGACTTGAGTTAGTACGTTGCGTACCTCGAGTGTATGATCTGGGCATTCATCAACGCGTTCAATCCTAGAGCGATTATCGATATAAAGTTGTCACCCGCAGCCAAGACAGAGCAATGACGAGCGTAGGATATGCGAAGATCATGGGCACCCCCAAAAGCGGCTGATGTCAGCGACTTGCTTTTGCGTTGGATTGCATTGACCGAATGACTGAGAGGTGGCAATATGGACAGGTTGCGGTGTATCCGATATCGCTATGCTCGCAAAACCTAGCTTTATATACAAACTAGTGACTTCTCGCCTCCGTGCCAACGAATTGATCGCATGAAAGCTTCTATCTCGCATCCTCCATCTTTCCCCCTGTGAGCTCCTCCGCAATCCTCTTCATCCTCTTCTCCGTTATCAAGGAGTTGCCCTCCGCCGAACTCACCGCCTTCTGACGCCTTGGATCTTTGTTCGCCACACCCAACAGCTGCTGCACCGTCTCAGGGAAGCCTAAATTCCACACATTCAATCCGAGTTTCTGATCCGTAGTGAATTGATCTTGATTATCAAAGACCCTATCGATGACACTGTCCAATTGCTTTCCCGTAGTGATGAAGTCTCCCGCGTTGACGTATAGCGCATGTAGCTTACTCCTCCTTTCTTCCTGCCTCATCACTTCCATTGCAGCCACATTCGCCCGTTTTTGTGCAAGACGCGTTTCCCGATTAGGGTCGGGTAGGACCTTATGTTTAGTTGGCCTCGCACTTTGTAATACGGATGGATTGGTAAGTCTTTCATCCTCCGGCTCAGGCGCTTCGAGAGCTTGCGTGCGTATAGCCATGTTGCGGCTACTGCACGCCTGTAGGAATCGATCTGTTTTTTGCTTCCTGTGGTCAAGTTCCACCAGACCCTCCCGCAGATTTCGCCGTCGGGCTTCCGCTTGTCGCGCTTTCCAGCTTACGAAACCGGCGGTAGTGGAGTCGGCGGCTATGGTTGTCTTGTCGACGATGGGCTCGGGGGTGACATTGGCGAGATAGACGGGGGAGGCTTTGTCGAGATCTTGGGGTCTGGGTCTGCGGCGAAATATGGGACGAGGGACGGGGAGGACGCCTTTCATGTGGACTGGGAAGGGCTGGTGAGGCTGTACGGCGCGGGGGATCTCAATGAACTTGGGTGACTCGGGAGGGATGCTGGCGAGGGAGGGACGGGATGTAGTGAAGCATTGGGAGCGAGTGCGTAGGGTACATGTCTGAGCTCGGAGACAGGGAATTTCGACGAGTCTTGGTGGCATTGCGGCGGCTCGGATGCCCAGTGACTGATGATACTCACGTATCCGTGGATTTTGAAGATGAAGTGGTGATGGCTGGATCTTCGCAGACGAGGTAATATTTCAATTGCGGGCAAAAGTCTTGGCATCAGAGCCATGCGGGCTTGGCGAGGCTCAACCGCACATCGTTACTTTATTTTTTCCATTTCCATTTGATGAGCGACTGTCGACGCCCACAGGAACGTATACCAGGATTGGGGGCAGCGGAGCAGCTCAAAGCCACTCAATATGGGTACAGGCAAGAAGGAAGCCACGAGGAAGGAGAAACAGGGCAAAACAGGCGATGGCATGTCAAATGTGAAGACGAAGGGGGAGAACTTTTACAGAACGGCCAAGCAAGCACGCACGCTAAACGTCTTCAACACCGGAAAAGCACAGCGCAATGCTAGCGGGAAGGTGACCAAAGCCGCGGCATTTCAATCAAGAGAAAAGCCAAAGGCACGCGTCGAGCCCAACCGGTTCGTGCTATCCTGAGCTACATCTTTGCGGTCTGGACTCAAGGCGACGTGTTCTCCCGAACTCATGAGAAATATGACATCACATCGAATCCTTTCGAACAGATGGCGCTGACTCTATGTATGCGGTAGAAAATGGTTTGCCAATTCACGTGTGATATCACAACAGGCCCTGAGCGGTTTCCGAGAAGCGATGGCTGAACGGGCTTCGGATCCATATCAAGTCCTTTTGAAGGTTCGTGTTTCGCGGACCGTACCGTCTCTATTGCTCTTTGTGATATCATCCGCTCAGAAGCCGCGCCTCTTTCTCAGACTACATTATGTTCAAGTTGAAGGCTGACTCCGTGTGGCCGGTAGTCCAACAAATTGCCGCTTTCCCTGGTCCAGAACGAAGGGAAGAATGGGATCAAGCAGCACCATGCGAAGGGACAGATCGAGCAGGCGCCTTTTGGCGATACATTTGGCCCAAAAGCCCAGCGCAAAAGACCTAAACTGGATTTTGGCTGCTTGGAGGATCTTGCTGGGCAATCGGTAAAGATGCATGATACGTACTTGGAGCGACTTGAGCAAGCCCATATGCTCAGTGGAAGCACTGGTGAAGAAGAACAAGCAGGTGAAGCGGCGCCCGAGGCAGCTGTGCTATCCACAGCGAAAGAGCCAATCTTTTCGAAAGGTCAAAGCAAGAGAATATGGAATGAGGTATAAGTGCAAGATCATCAGGCCTAGACAGTCATGCTGATCTTTGACTCCCTCGCAGCTATATAAGGTCATTGACTCTTCAGATGTTGTGAGTTTCCCCACGAACGATCAGTAGTGAGAAGGTTTAACACAGCAAAGGTCATTCATGTCCTTGACGCTCGAGATCCTTTAGGGACTCGTTGTAGATCAGTGGAGAAGTGTATGTTCAAATTCTTGTTCGATTCTTTCGGCATTCTCAGAGGAACCCAAGTTCGCGATAACTCCTGGACTTCGTTAGACCCGAACATCATTTTGTCCCCCAACGAAGTGCTGACTCAGATCATATAGACATTCGCGAAGAGGCCCAACACAAACATCTGATATTCGTTCTCAATAAAACTGATCTGGTACCCACCGGGGTTGCAGTAAGTACTGAAACTCCGATCCCCTTTATGTTGTGTCATGCCATTCCATCGTTAAGTCAAGGCGCCATCCTGCACATATTTGTTCATACAATGGATGCGTGTTCTGTTACAACCTTGGTATATTGAACCCTTTTCTGCCGCACTTGATCCTTGGATTTATCTGCAGACAGCTTGCCGTCTTGGACAGCTAGTCAATAGGATCAGGGAATGTTGCCTTAAGAGTGAAATCCTTCTCTGCTGCACTGGTAGCGGATAGGTGGAGGTTTTCTTAGTGATGCTTCATACATGACAGGTGTCCGTCACATAGATTTTGATTTTTGCGCAGTTTTGGATGCCATGTTAACTGTACACCTAGGCTTCCTGGGTCCGCTATCTCTCAAAAGATTATCCTACCCTTGCATTCCACGCATCCATCACCAACTCCTTTGGCAAAGGCTCTCTTATCGCTCTCCTGCGCCAATTCTCTTCGCTTCACTCTAATCGGAAACAAATATCAGGCAAGCATGTCCCCAAACCACCCCACAGTTGGCTGCTTCTCTGGGTCTCAAGTCACGATCCAGTATAGATAATCAACACCCTCCTAGAAATATGGAGCTAGTATCCATGGCCACTTCGATCGGGGAAAACTATTGCTAATCTTGAACCCTCTAGTTGGCTTCATCGGCTACCCAAACACCGGTAAATCGAGCATCATCAATACCCTTCGGAAGAAGAAGGTTTGTACAGTCGCTCCCATACCCGGAGAAACCAAGGTCTGGCAGTATATCACCCTAATGAAGCGAATCTACCTCATTGACTGCCCTGGGGTGGTGCCACCTTCGAATAACGATTCACCAGAGGATATTCTCTTGAGAGGAGTGGTACGAGTGGAGAATGTTGAGAATCCAGAACAGTACATTGCAGCTGTACTCCAAAAAGTAAAGCCTCAACATATCGAACGGACATACGATGTCAAGGGTTTCACGACACCATTAGAATTCCTCGAGCTACTTGCACGAAAAGGCGGGAGACTTCTGAAGGGGGGAGAGGCGGATGTTGATGGTGCCGCGAAGATGGTGCTCAACGATTTCTTAAGGGGGAAGTTACCGTGGTTTACCCCACAGCCTCTTTTGAACGGTGCCAAGCTTGAAGATGGCGTTGAAGGAAGGAAAGGAGCTTTGGGAGAGATGGGCAAAGTGGCCATGCCTCAAAATTCGCCCTCCACAATGCCAGATCCGGATATCAAGGTGGATGCAATTGGCATTGCGAACGCTGGAACGGGACTAGAGGCTGACGAAGAGGTCGACTTTGAAGGCTTTGATGAGAACGAAGATGAGTCAACGAGATCGTCGGAAGATGCAGACTCAGACGGTAAGAGTCTGACTAGCGTTGATAATGGTGGCTTTACGCTCGACGCCCCGGGGTAAATCATCAATATCAAACGTGGATTGAAGGCTCTTTCGATCCATTCCCCAACACTAATTCACCTACTCGAAGCCCATCTCCAATGACAGGTTGGTCAACCCCAATCTGCGTCCACCTAACAGTCCGTTCACGGAGACAAAGAATGACCCTTGAGCGCCGATTGAATCAATACCACCCCACGGCATCTCTGGTGCCGTCACATTAACACACTAAGTTCTCCTGCATCAGCGTTGTGCTTCTCGATCATAGACGCAAATCCACCACAAAGAAACATTTCTCTATTCGTTCTGCCTTTCGGGACCCAGATCTTTCCCGACGAAATTATATGCGACCATTGCAAGATCTACAAAATGATTGTAGATCCAATGCGATTGTGAATCCACTGACCTGATCAAAAATCTTCTTGGCCCCCCTCAAAACATCCAAATAGCTGAAGATCTCCGCATCGTAATCATTTGCACAGCTCATGAGTATAATACACTCGCCTGAGCGCCAAAACTGTGGCACTTTTCTGCCGATGCGTTGATTGCGGCTGAAGCGATAGCGATTCCTCATACCTGTGATTTCGCACGATGAATAACAAGACTATCGTTGGGGAGCGGTTTGAGAGGTGCTAATTTTCTAAGCAGTACATAGAGCTTCCATTGAAGACTTATTCTATGGATAAAAATGATACTTACCAGGCTCAGCGACGAGTTTACGCAGCGCGCCTTCGCAGTCGCGGAGGTTGGTGAGCTGGATGTCGGGGGATTCCCCTGGGAAAAAGCAGTGAGGGACTATCACGCTGAGGGATGTGGGAAGGAGGAAAAGGAGTGCAAGGAGGGCGTGTAGGGTGGGTGAAAGTTGGAACTGCATGTCAGGCGATCGAGGTACGTTGGTACAGAGAGTGAGGGTTTCTTCGTTTGGCAACGGAGAAGAGTGGTGTTTTGAGGGCTTTCGAGTTTGGGAGTTTGGGAGGCGCCTGTATGCACAGAGTCGACCGCTTAAGGGTAGGAGGATCTGGATGCAAGCTGGGTGATCGCGTAAGCGGATATCGCGATCGGTTTCTCGCTCGGATTGTGGGGAGAGATCATATTCCTCCGCGACATGATATGTATGTTTGATGCAGTGGGTAAGTATTCACGCTGGTGTTTTCCTTTTCGGTGCAACGCTGGGGGTATTCAATTGCTGGGTGCACATCTCCTCTGCGACCAAGAAGTCACTGGGGATCACTGCTTTGGTCCACTATATGTCGATGTTTGCTTCGTCCACTTGCCCTTGCTACCTATCGTACCATTCTCCCGCAAGAATCTCAATGTCTTGTGTCACGACAACGACTTCTGTTACAAAAATTGTAGATGCAGCAAAACTATGGAAACACCGGAAGAAAAAAGAAATGCGATTATGGATTTATGGGTGTTTGTTCTTGCTAACCTTTGTTAGATACAGACGGACGTCACAGTGATGTTAGCGCCTTGGCAGTCATATGGCAGTCCCGTTTGCAAATACGACGTCTCTTCCTGTCTCAGTCTGTCTGTTATGTTCTTCCAATTGCCGGTCACTCTTATAACAAGCTTTATGAGACTCGTGGGGAGCTTTTCTGATGACTTTCGTCGAACGACATGGCAGGGGCCCAGCAAGAGAATGAATATTAGGTCCAACGAGCACGTAGCCTTGCATTGAGATGTTGTACGGCGGATTGAAAGAGCCTAGAAGGCTACGTGTAAGAACAGTTCGACTGGAATCTTCTCCGTAGCATTCATGTGGAGAGGTGGCTGGAATCCTGTGGCGCGTGTCACTGAATAATTGGTGCAGATCCTATGTTGGTGCATACTGTCTGGATCGGATTGGCCGTTCTCATTCGCTTTACCGGGTGCGTGCAGTTTTTTTTCCGAAGGTACGAATGATCGATGTCAACCTTGCACGCTTTTCTTCTCATGTTCTCCACATCTTCGAATATATCTTCATCGTACACTGTGGGTTAGAGCCGCTCCAGCAACTTGCGGAAAATTGTATTGTCGAAGCGAATAATCAGGATTATCTTGCATCAGCCTCGCCACTTCCATGACGAAGGAGATAACGGTCATCGAGATTCAAATCGATATAATTGGCAAGCTCAGCATGGCCGAAGTAGTTGGCGTCGTTGCCAGCAGCGTCGCAATTGGGACACTAGCCGCTCAAATGACCAGCAGCGTAGCCAAGCTGAAATCGTACTGGGATCAGGTAAAGGATGCTCCGGAAGACATCAACGACTTGATAGAGCAGCTTGAATTTTTCCGTCAGGTCCTGACCAATATCGAGACGGACCAACAGCAACATCTGGCTTTAGTTGTAATAATGGATAGGATGTCTCTGTCCAATTGTCTAGAAAGCGGCGGGCCGCCTCAATCATTTGATTGAACATCTACGTGCAGATCGGAAGGCTGGTAACAAGCTAAGGCGGAAACGAGGATCATTGAAAGTTTTTTGAAAAAGGAGAAGATTGAGGAGAAAGAAGCTGGAACATTCTATCTCGCTGCTAGGCTTGTCTATCAATTCTACAATGGGTACGTCTCACAGTACATCAGCTCTTCTATAAGATAGCCAGATCTGGCAGTCATTGTGGTCATCCACCTCATGTGAACGATTTCTCTTGTACAATGCTTCTGTGTATATTGATGCTCAGCAGGGCCTTGACGCAGCTGAAACTTGACGTTGTCGATGCAAAATTATCACGTATTACAGATTCCTCCATTGTTCATATAAGAGAAACCCACAGCTCCAATGATCAAATCTCGTTGGACTCAACTACTAAACGACTCGAGCGGACTCGAATCCTTTGGTGATAATTTCGGAAAAAGGATCTACTTCTAGTCAGACTTGGGCAATGTCCACTCTCTTCGGAAGCATAAGATACTCAAAGAGGTATCGCTCATACAGTAAAACATCGCGCGTGGGACGAATTGCTAGGTCTCAGGAAGCAGGCGAAGAGATTGTAGCACGGTACCGCGCCCCTGCATGGCTTATGAATCGTGCTTGGGAAGTCCAAGTCTCCAGAGTCATCTCTGGTTGGACTTTGCAGCCTCGGACATTCAACGTCATTCCTCGCTCTTCGCCCCTTTTCATTCTTGTAGAAGTCAATAATGTCGAAGGTATCCGGGAGCTGTTTCAGGAGAAAAAAGCTTCACCTTATGACTGCAATGAACTTGGCATTACTGCTCTTCACGTGAGCTATAATCTCATTTCTTATAGCTGTTCACTTCGTGCTGATTTTATATCTAGCTTGCTGCATCTAAAAATCATTACGCTACGTGCGAATTGTTAGTCAGTGAAGGCGTGGACGTTGGATGTCAAGACCATGAATGGATGAAGCTGTAAGCGCTGTGACTTCCTTTACCTTCCGACTACCTATTCCCACAGTATGCAGGCGGTATACAGTGGCAATCGCAGGAAGCAATTGCATAGCGGCATTAAAGATCGCCTTGGATGACGACAATGGGTCCGTGACTTTTGGTCTCGAACCCAATATGATATTAGCCTATAGATGTGGGTATGATTGTTGACAAGATGTTCGCTATGCCGCCATATGATCAACATCCATGGACTGAATAAGCTGATCGACGGTAAAAATAGGACGCCGGCGGTAATGCAGTGTGTATGATTTGACGAAGACGGTCCTGATTGCGTGGACAGAAAAGCAATACATGATACAGCGCGCTTATTCCTATACGAGAGTGACCTCGAGCCCTCAAATTCCCACTATTCGGCTTGCATAGAAATGTTCACCCTCTGGCAGCCCATAAATCAACCCCATCATTACGAGCTTCCTTTGCATGAGCGCGTAGGATTAGCGCTCAAGATTATCACGCCCTGGGCGAAAAAAGGTGATGTCTTCAGAGCGGTACTGACATGTGATATATTCCCAAGCCCAGCTGTGTCCATAAGAGATTATGACGGAAGGACACTTCTGCATGCGGTAGCTGAAAACATAGGGAATTGCCGGGATAGTGATGAAAACAGAGACCCGTCCATTCCCCTCATATCTCTACTGTCCTGAAATTTTGGCCAAGCTAACGTACCCTGACATCTAGTCAAGGAGCATGCCTCTAGAGGATTTGACCTTAGATGGTAATTGAGTCTGCCGCGACGATAGTATAACCCACACTAGGTTGGTGACTCTATCACGGGGGGATGGCACCGACAGTTCCTATGATAGCATGGCTGGATTTCAGTGGCACCTTTTAGAGTCTACGAAGTGGATCGTACTTATTCTACCATGTCTGTCATTTCTATTCTAGCACTTTGCCACAATCAGTCCGATCGGGGTATGTCCAGATCATACAACATAGATTTCTGTTTGTTGGAAATGGCGAGAACCATGCTGCAATATAAACTAAATCAGGCATGAAAGCCCTCGAACGACTCCCCTACGAGACAAAAGCTGGACTTTCTTGCTACTAGCGGATATTCATCCCAAGGAAGATCCTCATCCATATCTACCTCACCAATAAGAGATTGTAGGCATATTAACTCGCATTTCGCGATCCCGGCCGACAACGGCTCCTCATTAGGTGGTATGGTATATGAGCAAGCTAACATCGTGGAGAGCGAGGAATAAGCCACGATCAATCAATCCCCGCATACAATTCAGCTAAATTGTTCTAATTCATTCATATCTACTCACCAGCCGCAACATCGTCATGCCCCACTGGTATAATATACGGCCCGTATCGCTCGCGGAGTCCAGATGATAGATACATAGTACGCATTTAATAGCATCTTACTATGGTTCCTTTTGCAATGATCATGGTATCCCATATCAATCTTTCATACCTATAGGTATGCAACCAAGCGGTCCACCTCACCTCGATAAGTTCAGATTGCAGAAAGACCAAAAGTGACCCTGATCCTGAAAAAGGGATAACCAAGTTTACCTACCTCAACAACTCACCGCTCCAATGCACTCGCCATGTCCGAAAAGTACAAACCTCCCCTCCCACCCAACAACCTCGTTCTAAACCCCCTCACGACGTCGCCACTCCAGCAGTCCACCCCCGTACTTTCCGTTCCCCTTCTTCCACAATCCCCGACCCAATCGCCGCCCTCTCCGTATCTTCGATCAAAAATGCCATCTCAAGCCACATCTCATACCGCTCATAAAACCCCAACAGCGCTTCCGCAATCACAGCCACATCCCCCCACGTGAGCTCATTCAGATAGACCGCAGGCCTGATTTGGAAGCGAGGGCCGCCTGGATCAGAAGGGTTTTGGTATCGGAACGTAGTGCCTACTGGCGTGGTTTTGGGGTTGTGGTTACTGTGTTCTGTTACCTGGTTGAGGAGGGTTGTGGTTTCGAGGGGGTCGAGGTAGGCTTTGGGTTTTGGGTCCATGAAGAGGGTTAGGGTTGTGTCGCGGATATGCCATTCGATGGGGTCTAGACGATGGTGATGGGTTTCGGTTAGTTGTAAAATTTCTTCGGGAGGCGTGTGTTATCTTTGATACCCCCTAGGAGAACTGGTGAATGCTTACAGCCTGTGAGGATTGAGTTGTTTAGCAGTCCACCGGATTTTAGTATGGGAAGTGTCAGATTCGTGGATTGAAGGGCAGTCTCGGACGATAATGGCCAGCAGTGCGCCGTATAGTATCGCAAGCTAAAGGTTAGTATCAGCCCGAGAGTTGAAAAGTGCATCGTTTTGGATGATCCTGAGTTGGTACGTCTTTGGCAGATTTTAGCAAAGTACAAGTGACAAGAGTAAAAATATCCGCCAAGTCATCGCAAGAGAGCTGAGAAGCGACGAACACCGCGCTCGTACAAAGCATTGGTCCCATCTTCATAGGCGCCATGTCGGCAATGAGTCCACGTCTACCCGCCGATACTTGGTCAAAGACACGGAGATACATCTGCTAAGTTGGTTTTGCAGCCCTTTTGATTCGACAAGGGCTGGTGGCGAAGGCTGCACTGACATCTGGTTCATCTTGCTATTCCGATTTCATCACTGTAGGCTGATATTTAATTCCTCGAGCTTAAGATATGCCTGTGGTGATAACCAAAGTACGGTCAATGAGAACAAACTTTAGTACATTTTTGTGTGGCGTTGAACGGCCTGGCATAATGAATCCTCAAGAGCTGATCAAATGTCAGTGCAGCGTACCCGTCATATCATTCTAGCATGAGGCATTCGAATCTCTCTTTCGGTAAAACGTAGATGGCGTCAAAAAGAGATTCGTTAGACCCATACACCTGGGACACGTGGTTGCTTTTGGGTGCGTGTATCCACCAAACGCCCCCAGACCTTATATACCCCAACGCGCTTTTCGGACCTTGTCTCTTTGTACAAACCTTCAAGAATGGCATGCCAACGCCGAGTATCTCTTGACGCCTGACCCGGGTATATATAACAAACGTAAAAGAATAAAAGGAAAGAACGCCGATGACTTATCGGTCCCCACGACCCATTTCTTCCATCTTGATCTTCAGCTTCGCTCTCCTGGTCTTTTCCTTGGCTGCGGCAAAAGTCAGCATCTGATCTTCGGACACAATGACAGGGATTGAAAACCAGAGTGGGAAGATCTACCTTCATCATATACACGCATCTCATGAAGACCCGATCCAGCCTCTACCATCGGCAGAACGGGTACCTTCTTATCGGTCACAATCTCCAACAGCGCCGGGCCATCACTCTCGATCAACCATCGAAGCTTCGCCTCCACATCGTTCGGCGCTACACAGCGTTGAGCTTGCACACCCATCGCCTCGCTCAGCTTGACAAAGTCGGGGTTCTTTTGATGAGTGTGCGCGAATCGATCCTCGTAGAATATCGACTGCCATTGCGTGACCATACCCTGCTCCTCGTTATTGAGAATGATGATCTTAACGCCGATGTTGAACTGAGCGGCCGTGCTGAGTTCGGTCTGCGTCATGCAGAAGGATGCATCGCCATCGATGTCTATGACCAGAGCGTCGGGACGAGCTACTTTGGCACCGATGGCGGCTGGCAGGCCGAAGCCCATAGTTCCCAGGCCACCAGATGTGATCATGGTTCTGGGATGTCGCCATCGGAAGTGCTGCGCCGTCCACATTTGATGCTGACCCACACCAGTTGTGATTACGGTCTGTTCTTTCATATCCTGGGTCATGATGCTCAGCTTCTCAATTACGCTTTGCGGCTTGATGAGGCCGTCTGGAGTCTCTTTTTCATAGGCGAAGGGTAAACGTTTCTTCCAATCGTTGATCTGGCTAAACCATTCAGGCCGGGACGGTACCTCGTTGATAGATGGAAGTAGAAGGGCGAGATTTGCGGCTACGTCGCCTTCGACAGCTTCGGTCGCTTGAACAACCTTGTTGATATTCTTGGGCATGATTTCAAAGTGCACGATGCCACCACGATTTTCTGCTGCTGCGGCTTTGGCTTGTGGTGCGAATTTAGCAATGCTACCAGTCACACGGTCATCGAATCGGGCACCCAGAGCAATCACGAGGTCTGCATCTTGGATGGCCATGTTCGCATACGGTGATCCATGCATGCCAAGCATGTGTAGCGACTTTTCATCAAGCTCGTCGAAACCTCCAAGACCTTGAACGGTAGTCGTGACGGGTATACAAGCCTTGTCCGCCAACTCTTTGAGAAGTTTCGGGCCTTCAGGTAACGCAAGAATGCCTTGACCGGCATAGATGACTGGCTTCTTGGCAATGTTGATTAATTTTGCAACACGTTGAATGGCGCCTTCGAGCTGTTTTTGACTCAGATCTCGTGCAGCCAAGCTGGCTGCACTAGGATGCGACGGGAGTGTACTAGCCATGGGAATTGCTTTCCGTAAGATCGCCGCCTGAACATCCTTCGGTAGGTCTACCAACACAGGTCCTGGTCTTCCGCTAGTCGCAATCTCGAACGCCTCCTTGATTCTTTTCGGGAGCTCCGCTACAGTCTTCACCATGACATTCCACTTCGTGCATGCCCTCGATATTCCCACAACGTCCGCCTCTTGGAAGGCATCTGACCCAATAGCAGTTGTGACAACCTGACCGGTGAAGACGACCAAAGGTGTCCCGTCAAGGAGAGCGTCCTGTAGAGGGGTGATCACATTGGTCGCCCCCGGTCCCGACGTAACCAGGACCACACCAGGTTTTCCACTGGCTCGTGCATAACCTTCAGCCATATGGCCAGCTCCCTGTTCGTGACGAGGTAGGATAAAGTCGAAATGTTTCGAGTTGTAGATTGCGTCAAATGTAGGTAGTATAGCACCACCAGGATAACCGACTATCCAATGCTATCAGCCAAGGAGCGCCTTTAGTCCACAGCGTATGATGTACATATATGCTTTACCCCTTGCCGTAGCATCATCTCATGAAATATTGCACCGCCAGTCATTCCGATGAAGCTATGGACGAACTGGATCAGTATAACGCCTCTGGCATCCTAGTAGTGAGAGAATAATCACACTCACGACTCATCCATCTCTGGCATCTGCCTGTTTTGTAGCGGCTGAACATTGTTCCGCCTTGTTTCTTGGTTGAAGGCAGGACTCGGGACAGGCCTCGGTTGTCTATGATTGATACACAATCAATTGGATACCCTCCAGTTTATGTGATCGTTGCCTACTTACGGAGAAGTAGCAGCAGCGGTACTCTGTCCCCTCCTTACACCGTCCGCTTTCGAAGGCGAGGACTGCCCTGTCCGCCGATACGGCGAGATGGCTGCCGTAGGGGCTGTAGAAGAGAATGGTCGACATGCTCGAGGCTTATGAAGAGCACCTACAGCATTCTGAGCTGGGCGTGAGCGTAGCATGGTATCTGGACGAAAAGAAGCGTGGAGGCAGCATGTGTGAGTCAAGCAAGCGAAATGTGGAGCAAATTTGGGATCTCGAGTGGCTAAAAGCGTAAATGGCGGGATCGCCTGTCCGGTATCGGGTATAAACCTTGGCATCTGTGGGGAAGACATTGACCAATCAAAGCAGAGTTCAATCTTCAACCTCAAGCTCCGTAAAGTACATAAAAGTCTCGTCCTCCAAGGTCAATATATCAACACCATGGGCTGGTTCTGGAACAAAACCTCCAACGCATCTTCGTCCACCGATCCTCTCCGCGACCTCGACCCCTCCCTCCGTGACTTCCTCGCCAAAGAATCACCCATAAAATACAGTCCCGCTCCCAGCCCAACACCCTCACCACCAGAATCCGTCCCCCAAACGACATCCGCAACATCCACCCATGTAACAGAAAAACCCCTCGTCCCCTCCGAATCCCTCTACCCAGACGGCCGCTACGCCCACATATGGCGCAACTACCGGCCCCTCGTCGACATCGAAAACGAAACCAAATCCGACCAGGAAAAGCTTGCCGACGTCCTCGACAGCTACAAAGCGCGCAAAGCCCAGATCGGACGTGCCGCCATCGAAAACTGCGTCTTCGAGCAGATGGAAATGGACGAATGCTTCAGGAACGGCAGTACGGCGTCACGGATGATGATGTGTAGGACCGAGTCGCGGAAGTTCGAGAGATGTTACCTCATGCAAGCCGTACGCTACCTTCCCTCTCCCCTCTCAACCCCAGAATCATCCCCTGAAACCCCCCACTAAACCACACTCCCGCCCCCAACAGAGATTCCTCAAAGCCCTCGGCTACCTCTCCACCTACGACCGGCCCCCCGACATCGACGAGCAAATCCAAATGCACGCCGACACCCTCTACCACCGCATGATCGCCCAAGAAGCCGCCACCGAAGCCGCAAAAGCCGCCGGGCAGCCCGAACCCACCTTCGCGCCCATCCTAGGTCCGGAATCCGCACCCGTATCACCACTATCACACCCCCTGTCCGAATCCCCTGCACCCTCCAACGCCTCCCTTTCCCATCAACCACCACACCAACCCCAAACCTCCCCCCCCCACCCCACCCTCTCACCAACAACCCAATCCCTCCTCAACGCCGCCTCGCAGCAGAGACTGCGCGAGCGCCTAAAAGACATGCCACCCACCGAGCGCGAACTCGAGGAGCGAAGCGTACAGATGGAAGCGCAGACGGCGCGGGATCTGGCTACTGCGATGAAGGAGGTGGAGGCGGGCAGGAAGAAGAGGCGGGAGGAGGGGAACGGGACGGCGGCCGATACCGTTGCTGGCTGGTTTGGTTGGTGAGATATGTTTGAGAGAAGTTAGCCATGATAGCGTGTGGTGTTGGGATATGTAAAACGTAAGGATTAGCGGACTTTGCGGCATCATGGAAGCGGGTAACGGTTTGTATCTATTAGATAAGATTCTCATTATGTGTCGAGCTCTTAAGCCCTCGCTCTTTTTGCAAGCCTATGTTCGACATAATATAGATGCTCTGCCACCACACACAACGCCCGCTCGATGCACTCATCAACATTAAAGACAAATAAACCAACTGCGCTCATCCCGGCCATGCTCCTTGCTGCGGCTGAGGCTGTCCTGGCCGAGGGAATACGGGCATGGTAGGCAATTGCTCGAATCCCCCCATCGTGCCTTGCCCTGCCTGCCACCCTTGGCCTGTCTGCTGGTTGACGAATGCACTCTGGCGGAATGGATTAGTGCCGGTAGGTGTTGACGTTAGAGGTTGGGCTGGAGCGAAAGGGGATGGAGAGTTGGGAGTTAGGGTGTTACTGCGGGCGAAAGGGTTGGTGCCGGTTTTGTGGGGGGTTATCGGAGCGGACGCTGGCTGCTGCTGCTGCTGCGTGAATTGTGTCTGCGGTAGGGGTGAGGTAAAGGGTAGGCTTTGCGGCTGTTGCTGTTGCTGTTGAGGCGGTGGCGAGGTGAAGGGGGATGCACCAGTGGGTTGCGGTGCGAAAGGCGAATTTTGTATTTGGCCCATAGATTGACCGGTGATATTCCGAGCGAAAGGGTTTGTGGACTGCGGGCTTAGAGGAGAAGTAACGGGTGGTGTGTTTGAGTAGGACGGCATTGAGGCTCCTGTGGACATGGTGGATTGTCGAAATGGATTACTGGAGCCAGTGGTCATGGATCGCTGTGGAGGACTAAAGGACCGTTGAGTAGGGTTGAATGGTTGAGGGCCTGTGCTGAAGACCTGCTGTGGTTGCGGAAATTGGGTACCAGCATTCTGAGGCATACTGGAGAACGCATCTTGCTGTTGCTGGAACTGGGAAATCCCATTTTCTGGAATGGTTGGGAAAATAGCCTGCTGTTGTATGCTTGGCTGCTGGCTATATCCGCCAAAGCCAGCTCCAGTAAAGTTTTGTTGGACTGGCTGCTGCAGGTGGGCCTGGCCAAAAGGGTTCTCACCACTAAAGGCCCCACCGTTCTGTACTTGCGGCATTTGCCCATTTTGCGCCAATACACTGTTTTGCTGTGGGAGGACTCCAGATTGTTGAAGCTGCTGTTGTTGCTGATATTGAGGGCCAACCCCAAAGTTGGGCACTTGCTGCTGCTGCTGTGGCGCAGATGCCATTGGCTGCTGATTTGTTTCGATGGACGCAAAGAAATCTATCAAGTCTGGAGCAGGGCCTGAAGGCCTCCGTTCCGGTGGTGGTGCTGCTTGTACAGTTTTCGGCTCTGGAAAATTGCTACCCGACCCTCCTTTGTTTAAAGGTGCTTTTGTAGGTCTGTCCGACGAGCTAGTGGCTCCATTGACCATTTTCTTGCCACTCTTCTTGGCTTCTTGTTGCGCCAGATATTGCCGCCTGTTGACCTCAAAGTCTTGGTCGTTTAGGTACTCTTCCAACGATGATGTCAAGCTGGTGGGTGCATGTTTGAGCTTTGGGATTTCAAGACGGGTCGCGTTTTCGTATTGCCTGGCGGTGCTCAAGAATTCAACGACCATATTCGTTTGTTTGGTGAAGGTCTTATAGATGCCGAGCGCTCTCTCTGCATCATATCTCGACATTTCAAAGTAATGCTCTGGTGCTCAAATCAGCCGATTCGTATAAGCCTGCAGTGGTAGATCAGCTCACCCAAGACGTTGATGGTTCCTTCATTCATAACACCATAAAGCACCAAAAGATCCATGGTGAGGAGACGAAACGAGCAGACAGTGATCTCATTTTCGGCCTCCGTACTCAGGAGCTAGCCCAGATAGTCAGTGAGTATATGATACGCCTGTCATCTTGCTATCGGAGGACCCTCACATCACACTGTAGCAGCTTTGATATTTGGCTCTGAACAGCCTCCGTCTCCCTAAGCAAGCCCTTGTCGATTGTTTGTCTCTTTAGGCGCCCTACGCCTTCTCGAACCCAGTCAATCCTAGTGTCTTTATATGCCTTCGCTCGAGCCAGCATGTAGGTGTAATAATGTCTGATATTGGTTCCTTGGACTTGTACTGTGATCCAAGGTTCGATCAGTATAGCCACTCAGCGTTGACTTTGCGGGGCAGAGAACCGCCCAGTCTATACATGCATGTAGACGCACCCTCAGTCGGCCCCCTCGCCGACGCCATATTATATTCTTTGGACGTACCATCTGAGAAATTGCTTATTGCAAGCTTCGACGGCGAATCGGCAACATATTTCAAGGTGACATTCGGTTCTCCTTCCCTTATCATCAGATGCACTATGATGAGCGCCTTGAAAACGATTGTCCATGTTGAATCGCGCAGTCGATTCTGCAGCGCTCGGAAGATTTCTGCCACTCCTGCTTCGCCTGCGTGGGTCGCGATGAGGATGTGTTCGACATATTTGGCCTTGGGTGGAGCGAGCTATTCATAATTGATCAGCGATATAACGTGCATTCCAGGCTGACAGCATGCCTTGATTTTAGTTCCACCTTTCACCGATTTCTCGAAGGATCCAGACATTGCGGGGGAGCGGCGCGACATTGTTGGTAGTCTTGTAGGATTTTGTTGAATTGATACTCGAGAGTAGCTCGAGACGTGGTTTCAGACTGGCGAAGTCGTACTCGGGGTATCATGAAAGGCCCGACGATACGGTCATCGTGTTCTGCGGAGACATCTGCCCTTGTACCTCCAGTGACATTCGCAGACGGCGCAGGTGCCGTTGGGTGAGCGGAAGACGTGAACGTTGTCGAAGTACGTAAGGATCGCACCAATAGTATCCCCCTCGCTCCTCTAGAGTCTTCTATCGTGCGTCTGTGGTCTTGTTCTGTAGGTCGCGACAACGATTCGCGGCTGTACAACAAAATTGACGCCTGAACTCTAGCTTGCACATGATAACAGTGCTTGGCACCAGACGTTACACAGATCTACTAAGATTATTTGCCTATATGCGTGCGCACTGTTATAGCGCTGAGCTCTCATGAGCGAGACTCTGATATATGCTCTCTCTACGTAGCATATCCTGAGCTAGACACTGACGGAACATAGGAATGGGATATTGATACGAGCTTTGCAATAGAATCCGGCGCCGTCGTTACGTCCTCTCTTGGAAAAGAGACAAGCCTTTGTAGCCAGGTAATGACATACTGTTGACAACTCCCACTCAATTTTCCGCCAGCCATGATCTTTAGGTATTGCTTTGAGCTGAGCATCGAATGCACCTTCAGCTGGCATTGAGGTGTAGAAAGGGGCTTCTGTGTCATCAAGCACGGGATGCACAAACTCCGAGATTGGCATTATATCCAGCATGTGCTGACATATTCTTTATGTTTATGTACACGGTAGTGTTCTCCCTTGCGCTAGAACCCCGTCCTCAGCAGTCGCTTAAAATGGGCTGGAAATTGTTTGTATGGGAGACACCTTCCAAGCATGAGGATCAGAGATGCCTTCATCGCGTCCGTTAAGGTAACAAGGTGTGTGTGTCGAACGCCTATTTCATCCTACTTCTCGTCACCAGCAAGCAAGCCACTTAAGCCCGGTGAAGGGAGAGCCGCTGCCAAATCAGAGAGGTGGCTCATATGGTACACTCTAGGCTTTCATCATCTGGTCCCAACGTTAGTATGGCTGCTATTTGTGCAAAAGAAGACTGGTGCTTTGACTCACTTGTTCAAAACTTGGAAGGATGAGGATGAAGGAACGTTCTTTGCGGAGTATATGAAGCCCGATATTGTGCGCTAGCCGAATGAGGGAATTAGGCTCAGCAACCTTCATTTGTACTACTATAGCTCTTACACATTGGACCAACCCTATAACACGGACCGCTGTTGAGACTTACAAGGCGATCTTGATGCCCAGGAGATACGAATCAAGAAACCCGCATGTCCGTATTCGCGCGCGAACGACTCCGCGTTAGCTACATTGAGATTTCGAAGCTTTGTCGTCCGTCAAAAAGGAGGAACATTGGAGAGTGCGTCCACCGTCCCCAATACCGTTTCGAACGGCAATACGAAGGCCTCAAGAACGAAGGGCGCCGGTCGTTCCATCATTCCAGATGCCAGAGAGGGGATAGTCGGCAAATTTCGCCGAGTCATTCTGTTCTAGAAAGGTACAAAAGCTCATGTATGTTTACATGGCTCATCAACGGACTGGCCAATGGCACCGCGGTTTTAACGGTTTCATAGTTGACATACATAAGGCTACAATCAGAATATCAAATATCCCACACACCTACAGTCTCGGCTCCGCAAGCAACAGGGTGACTCTGCACGGCTACTTGGGGTCCCGTCGTGAACTGTCAAAGAATCTTGTCTTCGCGACTCTCGTTGGCCCTTCGTATAAGACGCAAGTGCAAATCGTCTCGTCCCTCGGTAACGCCGAGGATGGCTTTCAAGAAAACAACTCGGTGAGGTCCGCACATGAGAAGTTGAAGTCGGTACGATTACATACGCCAATCGCTCTTGAAGGCGTCATAAAACCTATATCTACCGCGTATCGCACAATCAAAGGCCGGCGAAACCCGACGCCAATTGTGGAGGATTTCGAGGTGGTTCTTCACGATGTGCACGTTCTAAACGACTTCCCCACCGACCTCATAATCACTCCAGACACGGTATTTCCCCCCGAACAACGCCATCTACAATTACGCACGGATAGACATATCTCCGATGCGCTTGCATTGCGTAGTCAGATCAAGACCAAATGGGTCACAATCCTCGATCAGATGGGCTTCACCGAAGTGGAGACGCCACTACTCTTCAAGTCCACGTCTGAAGGCGCGCGGGAGTTCATCGTACCTTCAAGGAGGAAAGGTCTTGCTTACGCCTTACCTCAAAGCCCGCAACAATTCAAACAAATTCTTATGGCAAGCGGAATTCCAAGGTACTATCAGTTCGCGAAATGTTTTCGTGACGAAGACTTGCGAGCTGACAGACAGCCTGAATTTACCCAGGTCTGGCTTCTCTCCCCAGACTAGGTTGTGGTCGTTGGCTTACATACCGTGGTAGCTGGACTTAGAAATGGCCTTTGCCGATGCAGAAAAAGTGATCACCAGTGTGGAAAGACTTGTCAGGAACGTCTGGAATGTTCAGCTCGGGATTGAATTACCAAAGACCTTTCCACGCTCAACATATAAACAAGTCATGTCACAGTACGGCTCGGACAAACCTGACCTACGCATACCGATAGCACCTTTCGCCAGGATCGATTACTTATTACCCGCAGATCTTATCAGCATGATAACCCCTCTTAAGGACCCGATCGTAGAGGTGATGGTGGTACCTTTAGATCATCCGCCCAGTGAAGCTCGAAACCTCATCGGAAGTTTTCTGGATTCTGTAGATGGCAGAAGGTTTCTCGAAAATCCACATGGGGGCCCAGGTATTTTCATATACGACTCGAGCAAACCCCTCCATGGTCTATCAGCATTCGGATTCGAGGCTGTGGAGCACATCGAGAAGGACATTGATCTTGAAGACGGTCACCTAATCATATTGCAAGCACGACCAGATGCTCCTTCGAGTGGTGGATCCACACCGCTCGGTGACCTACGGACGGCGATATACAAGGCTGCGGTCAGCCGGGAAATGCTTGAGCCTCCCAGCTGGACAGAATTCCATACCCTTTGGGTTACAGACTTTCCACTCTTTTCACCATCCGAAGCCTCAGAGCCCGGTCAAGGAGGCAACGCCGGCTTTGCATCAACCCATCACCCCTTTACCTCCCCCAAAACCGCTGCCGACGTCGACCTCCTTCTCACCGACCCCATAAGAGCCATTGGCGACCACTATGATCTGGTCATTAACGGCGAAGAGATTGGCGGAGGCAGTCGGCGTATCCACCACGCCAAGATGCAAGAATTCATTTTCCGCGACATTCTCAAGATGGAAGACGCAAGTATCGCTGAGTTTTCGCACTTACTGGAGGCTCTTCGAACAGGTTGTCCACCTCATGCTGGAATCGCGCTTGGGTTCGACAGGCTCGTGGCTATGGTTCACAGCAGTCGCAGTCAGAGGAAGACCTCGCTCAGAGATGTCATAGCCTTTCCCAAAAGCGGCAAAGGCGACGATCTGATGGTCAAGGCTCCGGGACATATGTCTGAGGAGACACTTGAAACGTATCATCTGAGACTCCGCGATTAAGATTACAATCAGATTGTGCCAATATGTGGGCGCAACAGAGACATCTTCATCAAGGTAAGATCCGATCTTCAGCGTCTATATAATCCTTGACATGACATACCGCCTGGGCAGATGTATAGTATCATAATGCGTGTACATATCCTTATCCTTTATATGCCAAAGAAATACCTTCTCAGCTGCTTCTTCGGCTCTATTCGTCAGCAGATAATATATTACCTTTCAGCATTTCGTCTATGAATCGTTCATTTGAATGTTACTGCAATATATTGAAAGGCGCTACTAAAAATGTTCCACTTGAGACTGCGAAACCTGAAAAGAAACTGTAAAAACAACCAGAGCTTCTCGTCCATCCCCGATAAACTTTCCTTGTACGATTCTATAATTCAACAATCAGGCGGCCCGTCCATTGTTCCAGTATCATGATCACCATGCCTTCGCCACTAATACTATTACGATCTGAAACTGGGGGTGCCGTTTTGCCGTTGAGCGTTTGCTGCCCACAGACCTTTTTCCTCATAGCGCTGTAACCTGCCTCCATCTTCGGGAGTTGATTCGAGTCGATTTTGTTGTGAGATTCGCGATGAATTCGGCACGGGATAAACTGTTGTCCTTGAAAGCCCACGTATGTTCTACTCACGTCGGAAGTATCAGCGGGGGCGGGATGTGATGTTATACATTTATATCTATCCCGCTTTGCAATTGAACCATTCAGGGGTACTGGACCGAATATAAATTTAATGACACTCGTTGATCTACTCGACCAGAGCATGCTTGAGCATATTTCCTGCAGTCCTTTAAACATACAATCGTGGACGTCGTCGGCTGGGTCTTGCGAATTCGCGAAATGCTGGCTTATCTACCAAAAGTTACTTCGACGTTTATACAGTATGACAGATAAAGTTTATGATCGCTGTCTCTACTTCGTGATTACGACATAGCGGAGCTGAAATAGTATCCAGGCCACTCACTGTTCAGCTTTGATGATCTCTAATCGTCCCCACACTTTCTTTCTAAAAACATCTTAACAGTAAATCTCGAAGTCTTATCTGTATTCCAACTCTCCTATTTCCAACCATCCATACGCCATGCCATCAAGACCCTACATCCTACAACTATGGCCAAATTGGATTGACAGCTACGCAGAACTGGCTAACGACCTATGCGAACCTTCATACAACAGTATCTCGAATTGTAGCTTGGCAGGACCACCTTGTAGCTTTGTGATATGATCGCGTTGGTGGATTGGGGTTGTGTTATGTTGTAGAGCTAACGGAGAATGCGAGGAGGAGGATTGGGAGTAGGTTCGCTGGTGTTGATTTTGGGGTTTGTGTTGTGACTGTGGAGGGTAGCATGAGTATGGGCTCGCTGGTTGATGGATGGCATCGTATCACCCTTTCTATGTACGGATCGGCGGTGATTGTGGAAGTACTGCGTGTGGAAAGCAATGCTTTCCCATAGCAAGAGATATGATATCTGCCATTCTCAATTTACATTGCTGAAGCCTGTTGCCTCTGTGGGGTGAAATGAAGGATGGTTATCATGTTTTACACAGGTTTGATGATATATCCTCTAAGCAATCTTTCACCACGCTTGTGTTGTTAGCATGGCATAGACTTCGGGAATCCTCACGGCTTTTGGCTGTATGTGCGTAAGAGAGGACAGATATGTATAGATTTATGGCCTGGTATCGTACAAAGTCTGACTGTTTCCGTAAGGGTTCATCTTCATAATTCGTAAATGCCTAGAAATACATTGACGTGTCTGGCTGAAAGTAAGTGGGATCCGTGGTCACCGATCTGGAAATAGACGTGGAGGTGGCTCTGTATGCGTGGAAAAGGTTTGAGAATGGATGATGGGCGTGTACATGTAGCCATCATAATGAGGTAAGGTCTTTGCGGCTGTTGTGGAACACTAATACAAGTAGGAGATCGATAATTCAATGAAAGAATCTGCAATAAGAACAGCTCAATGGGATTATATCCCCTCGTTACAGGTAGTGGTGCATTACTGTATCGTGCGGGCGTTTAACAACAGGATTATAATGAGAATCGTGCGACGAACGGTATTTTGTTTCCTCTGCTCTATATCAGCGCGGCACTTTATGTGTGAAATTAGGCGCTCGAAAAGCTTTGTTCTTCTTACTATGAAAGAGCTTTGGATACTGAATCCAGGAAAAGAATCGTGATGTAGGAGAGTTTGTCAAGATGGTGTTAGTGATCAGTTGATATGGCTGTGATATCATGGATATATGCCTCTGATTCATGTGTATCCTCAGCAGGCTGCTTAGCAGTTATTTTTACATCTCAGCACAGAATGATCGGTGATAGTGCCTTTATGGCGGTTGGTAATTGATATGGGTCGTATGAAAGGTGATCTCGTAGGAGTTTGTCCGTAGCTACGATGTTAGCTCACAAGAAAGCCATTACGCAAAAGGAATACTGAAGCTGGCTATGTTCCTACTTGGGGTACTGCACATGTTGTACGTTATTTGGCGTATAAGACTGACCTGCATGGATCTCGTCGTTTGCATATTTGAAACGGGCTTCAAGAAGCTAATCTCGTTCACCGATAGTTTGTACGAAGAGTGGGGATAGATTCTTCCATTGAGAAAGAACTGCCATAGTTGTCCTCACCCCAATGCTTGTAATGGATACAACCTAAATCTAACAGCTGTTCGGTCAGCTCCAGTGGGACGGCGGACTTGAGATTAAAAGCGGTGACGTTTAGTCGTGGCAGGCGATTGTATGCGGCCCTGTACTTCCTCAGCAAGCTCAGTTGAGTCTCCATGTCTCGATTGGACAACAGATCCATAGTTGCGATATGAGGTAACATTGAGACACCCGTTTGTAGATCGAGTTATGCTTCATCTAATACATATGTCACATTTTCGCGATAGGTACTGTACTAATATTTAGCTTTTCTTAAGGCAGATTGGTTAGTGGTTTGAAATACCTGGGAGAGCTGCCAACGGACACCGCAATGTCGTCAATGGCGACTTCAGGACCCCATGTTTCAATGCGAGCCACGACGTCAACGGAAGTGGCAGTCTTCGCACTGTTGAAGTAGGGGCATTTGCAGAAGAACACACCGAATCGATTCATGATCAGATGGGAAGCCACAAGATCTACTGGAGTGGCCTCGAAATATAATGGTTGATCCTTGATTCGCATCACAAGAGTGTCTGGTGTTGTGTATTGACATGAAGTTTGATAACTATCGAGATAGATACCTGGAGCATCCGAGAGCGCTCCCTGGTCACAGAAAACCGCTGCGACGTCAAAATTGCCGCGATAGATAGCTCGGGCCAGAGCACTAGAAGCGTGGCGCATTCCGGGGTCGATCTTTGCTCCATAGAGCAGAAGAGCTTCGGCAATTTCGACACTTCCTCCCGTAGCTGCAACGTATAAAAGGCGACCAGATCATGTTCAGATCCAAGAGTAGATGATCCATCGAATTTGTCAGCTCGCATGAATCCGGTGCGCAAGATAGGATCTCTTCCTCGACATATCTAGTTAAACCAAACATGATCGCAAGTTCAAGCATTGTAGATGGTGTGACGATAGATCTACCCTCAATGGCACTCTTAGACTCATCGGACTCTTGCATAATCGCAGACCAGAGCTTGAAGTCTACAGGAGCGAGCTGGTTGAGCATTAGACGAGAGGATGTATTGGTCTCGATCTCGACATTTTTAGCGTGTTGTGCCCAATGAGAAACGGCATAGCGAAGGAACGGACAGATAATAAACGCTTGGACGTTCAGTTCGGCCTCCTTCCAGGAAGATTGGCCGTCAAAGGTAGGCCAATCGATCTTTGAATATGGTGGGGTATTTCCTTGAGCTAGACTCGGCCTTTCAAGCTGCTCATCCGAGCTAGATGACTGAAATATACCGGAAACGTTAACAGCGGCCATGCAATGAATACATGCTCCGAGAATATTAAGATTCCCGTTGGCTCTTGTAGAGTGATTGTCCCGCGATTTACCTTCAGTGTCAAGATTTCCAGGAACTCTTTGACGGTGTGATGCGAAAAAACAACTGCGGTCCGCGTTTCCTTTCGGAAATGTGTGGTACGCACATCGATAAGGCCATAACAGATATACTGAATCCTTTCTGCGAAATCCTCGGTTTTGCTGAGTGTGCAGTGGAAGCCTTGCAGTGCCTCTGGGTGAATTAGGTGGGTCTTATCTTGTCTGGCACAATGATCCAAAGCATCATGGAACTCCTCTAGTGTCAGCGGTTTTGTGGCGCACAATATCACGCCCAGTACCTGGAGAACCTCGGGGCGCTCAAAGTCGGATACCTCATCAATCATGCGTTGGTAGAATGCATGTAATTGGGCTGGCATCCGTAGGAGACGTTGGTGCAGCCTCTCTATAGTTTCCTTTCGCCTCGCGCATCGAAGAAGAATTTCGACCACCAATCTCACCCATAGAAAGTTGACGTCAGCTTTCAGAAGCATCTGTTCAATGAGACTTCCGTAGTCCGTACTAGATCGCGATATAAGTTTATTAAAACTGTTGTGAATGAACTTATGCACGTCATGCGATGTATGTTGAACGATGTGAATCGTTGCTTCGAAATCAGCAAAGTGAAAATTGAAGTCCGCTGTTGGTCGACTGGACATACAGAATCGGGTAGTCTGCGGTGCCACCTTGGAATAGTCATTGACAAGCTCGATGATCTCACTATCCTCGATAGAGGCCTCGTCGAGGGCATCGATGAAGACCAAGACTGGGCCACAATCGGGGTGACGCAGCATCGCCTTGAATGCTGCTTCAAGATCCTTGCAGGTCCATGACAGCTCGGCATGGATTCGTTTCATCTCTTGGTAGCGAGACAGAATGGCGTCAAAAAGCCGTGGCCTTCCGAAGTAATTGAAATAACAGTGATCGCAAAAGGCCCGCCACAGAATTTGCAAGGTCGTCACCTTCGTGATCAAAATAGTGAACAGCAATGATCAGGTCTCGACCAGTCGAAGACCCGCGGTACTCCTGTGTAACTCTTCGTTTACTATCGACAAACAAGCTGGACTGTTTAATTAGGTCTTCATTGGCTACGATGTACTTCATCATCGTCGTTTTGCCTGATCCAGGCTTGCCTGTTATCCAGAAAATTTGATGACCTGAACGGAGCCACCTCATGAATTGAGAGTCCTCGAGCGACCAGATCCATCCGAACGTTTCAGGATCAGCAGTACGTGCCGTGTCTTGCCGCATGGTAAGACTTGGGAAATGCAGACTTTTCAAGCAGTCTACTGCCTTTGTGAGGACACGTATCTGCTCTAGACCCATTTAGAGGCGAAGTTAAGCTGACCTTCTTGATCTGAGGTCATTTCTGGTTCAATTCTGGCATTGCGACAAGCCTTGAGCCCTCTCTGAATCTCGCCGACAACGTCAATGTAGCCATTTTCAACCCTTGTATCGAATTTTGTCATCTCCTTTATAAGGTTAGCATTACGTGTTGCAAAGGCTGCCATATCCTGGCAATGTTGTAAAGCGTTCTGGCACAACAAGGCCACCGACCGGCATGGGAAGTTCCTCGTAGAAACAGGTAATTGAAATTCTCGATCCTTCATTTATGCGGTGATTTAGTACATTGTAGAATCTCCTCTGTATGCCGGCGAGCATTTCAGACCCTGGCTTCAGCACATTGACTATGTCTGTGTTCGCTCGCTTGACAAGCTTGGTGATGCTTGCCCCAAACGATCCCCACTGAGCAAGATCAGACTCAACGTGTGGAGTTCCGAGGAAGCAAATGCCTATCGTACACAACTTCACTCGTTGCATATGAGACTCCGTACTTCCTCTAGATATGCCCAAGGCGTTCTCCACAAGCAGACCACCAAGGCTATGGGCAACGAATATTATCTTCACAGACTCCGTATTCGTACGTTCTCTGAGACGTACCAAACCTCCAAGCATGTTCTTCGCATGGTTACTAATCCTGTTTTGGGATACCGGGTACCAAAAAGTAACGACATCGGCATCGTACCCGAAGGTAGAGATCCGGACGTCGGTGATGTCCTTGCAAAGAAGTGGCGTAGGCCAGTGTAAGCCACCTTCTTAGTTGCCCAAGTATTGTTTGCAGTGCCTGTCAAACCATGAACGAAGACGACATCGGCAATTGTGTCGATCCCATGAGGTGGATTATAGCAGACTCGGATGCCATACGCCATGTCTTGTGATCCAGACATGACTCAATCGTGAATAATAGACCACTTTGTTGAATAAATATCTTCTGTTTCAGACAGTCTGAAGCCCCCTAATGCACAAGCAAAAGATAAACCCTATGTGCCTATCAATCCCAAAACATCAAACCATCCACATCATAATACGCTACATACTAGGGTCTCTGTCAGCGTATCCTGTGAGCATACTTCGTGAAGCTACCCATGGAACATAGACAATAAGACATTTACTTCCTGTGGCGTTATGTTGTATAGGAGCCTGCAACTCAAGGGAGCCATTACAAATCAGGGTGTCAGGGTCTTGGCATATAGTTAAAGAGATTTTTAGATATCCCTTACTTCCTATATGTAATAGATACATCAATGGTAATACTCAATCCAGGAGAAGGCAGATGTCTCAGATCTTTCAACATCGAGAATGCTAAAGGAACTGCGGTAGTGCGGCAGTATGTCAGGCCTTTCTGTCGACCTTTAGCAAGCAGTTTACTTAGTATACTCGAAAACCCGTCATCTACGTTATTCCTAATATCCTATAGACAGCTCTGGGCCAGTCCTTATCTGTAGATAGTGGGGTAAACCAGCAGAACACAAAAGACCGCGATATGAAATCGTTCCCTGGGTAGCCACTGGTGGTGATATGGGAACGACGGATCCCACAGTATCAGCGTTACTCCAAATTCCTACATTGATCTGCATTCTGATGCCGGCATACTGAATACTTATTCCATGAAGACTGGCTTCCTCCCCAAGACTATGCACTCATGCATGAGCGTTACTGTGCCCTGGTCTTGCAGTGAGTGTTTCTATTGGCACGCTTCGGTAATTGCCTTGCTGTGCTGCATATGTGGCACAGTTGCTGAAAGGCATACCACCCGTGCTATTATACAGCTCAGCCTTCCCGTCAACTGAATGGTGAGGGTCTCTTCCCGTTTTCCCCGCTGCGTGGACAATGCATGCAATGTGGGATGTTTGAAGTAAAGGGTTTGGGAAAGGGGTGTCCACGAGGCGCTTGCCTTCTGAAGATGGCTTAAGAGGGTCTCATTTCATATTCTGGAGGTATTCGTACCAAAGTCTGAGGAAGCACTGACATTATTTCTTCCAAATCTGATCCCCACAACTGTATGCCTCATGTCGCAGCCTCAACTAGCCATCCCATCGTTCTCTCTCATCTCGACTTCCTTGGTGGTGGACTCGGTCGTCTTTCTTGTTCTAGCAAACGCTGCCGTCGCACTACGCTTTTATGCTCGCAAGATCAAGCGTCTAGAATTCAAATGGGACGATTGGACGATAGTGATCAGTCTGGTGCGATCTCTCCCGTCTTTCGCTTGGTGGAGGTGGGCCAAGATGCTAAACTGTCAAGGTGCTGAGCTGGACGTATTCTATCAATACGTGGGTTACAGCTGGTCTAGGTGGTGTCGACAGGACTACGCTGGGCCCTTTGGAAGCTGTGGTGGTCTTTGAGCGCGTCAGTAAATCCATTTCCTGATCAGGTCAAGATTAGCTGACATACCCTCCAGTGCCTTTGGATCCAAGGCATCGCGCTGGGAATTGTACTTGCGACTGTCAAGATTTCCATCTTACTCTTCTATCGCCGCATCTTTATAACGAGAGCGTTTAAGACCTGTGTAGATATCTTCATTGTTGTTCTCGCCGGATGGGCTATCTCGATTGTCATTGTTAGTAAACAACGACTGTCCTCCTGAGCCTTCGTTCGAACAGAGCTGCTCACGAGCTGACAATGTTCCGAAATTAGGTTACTCTTTTGATCACCTCCCCCATCTCAGATTCTTGGAAGGGTGGGCATATCAGATACAACTTGACCGCTTTCACCCTCGCTGTTTCAGGCATGAGCATTATCTTCGATATCATGGTGCTTACCTTCCCTCTTCTGGTGATCAAATCTCTGAAAATGCCTCTTCGGCGTAAGATACAGGTATCAGGTGTTTTCTGGCTTGGCGGTTTGTAAGAGACCCTTTCTTCTCAGTGTCATGATTCCTGAATACTGACAAACATAAAGTTGTTGTATTGCTGCCGCGATCCGCTTCTATTACCTATATGAAGGCACACAGAAAATCTTTATTCAGGCCGGCCATAATCAATACACGTACGCGACTCCAGAGTTCATCTGGGCGCATATCGAGCCCAATTGCTCGATCGTGGCAGCTTGTCTTCCAACCTATGGGCCCTTTGTGTCCAGAAAATCCCTTGATGGCTTGATAAAGAGCATTCAATCGTTCCTGTCGCGTCGTAGCGACTCCAGTCGCTCTTACCGACGTGGGGCTCCTTCCTTGTCTCATGAAGGAGGTGACAGACACGACGGCCTTGCGGTGGATGACAAAAGCTACGGACCTTGGCTTAAACTCAGCAAGCTGGATTCAACAGGCTTTCGGAACCCCAACGTAGTCGATGTTGAAGGAGCTATGAAAGCTGAAGAGGAAGACCTCAAGGCACAGCGAGAAGGAACGGCATCATTGAAAATCTCGGTCAAGAAAGCCTTTGGGACGGAGCAGTAGTGGGCCGAGGGTGGTTAATGAGTTGAAGGATGATTTGGCGCAAGATATGGCATAGATGGGATGCTTTTCAGTGAAGCAAACGGACGATCCTCCCATCTCTCTTCTCCTTTGGCGTAAGAGCTGATGCTTGGCACTGTATGTAAAGTAATTCTAGCACACCATTTTGAGACCTCTTCTGAACTGTAACCAACTATCATGCAGTTGAGCGAAGTTTCATCATGTCATGAAGGCCAAACTTGATGAGGTATAGAACGGAGATCCTCAAATAAATAATTCAAATCGTCACTCCTGTATCGTCATCTTTGGTGTAAAACAGCTTCTACGCAATTTACGTCAGAGGATTTAGTTTGGTTATGCAACAATGGAGTATTGTGAGCATGATGTTTGGAACCGGAAAGACAGGCTGTTGCCGGTGACTCGTACTTTTCAAGCGATATATGTGCAAGGGAAAGATAGGCTTTCACCAACGACAAGGCAAAAAATACTCGTATTGGGCAGCATGTGAAGTGTCAGAACTCGGCCTTCTTGGTCCAGACGATAAGCAATGCTGTTGAAATGTTACACTCTCTTACGGACTTAGACTTCAGTATTGGTACATCAGTAGAAGTGACCATTGCATTCAGTAGTCTGAAAGCCTCGCGGCGATGTCAATACACCAACTTTTAGAATTAAAGCAAGCCATTGAGCATGCGACCTATCTGAGATTTGCACATAATCCTGCCTCAAACCACACGTCCTTCGCTTTCGACGTCTTTGTCCACCATCACACCCAGGACACGCTTCACACTAGGTCTTGCAAGCATTGCGTCCATCCAACGCTTGTACTGTGGATAGATAGTCGCTGGCGTCGAAAGGATCTTTAGCGTCCTTCGTGACCTAGGGAACTTGCAAGTTCCACATTACAAAAAGGACAAGTCCCCAACGAGCCATGAGCGATCTTTGAGGTGAGAGTCGTACACAGAGAATAACGCGCTTGATCTCGTTATTGTAGCGTTCACGAGCAGAGTTCAGCCCGCAAGATTATCTTTGCAGGATGGAGAAAGGAGCAGTATGATAGTCGACTTGGCAGTATGGAACCCCCGCACTTTGCCGCCAGAGTTCCAAGGTTCACTCAGGAATCCTGCCTCCGAGTCCCCGATCCAAACGAAGACGACATAGATATTCGTGAATCGGAGGTATACTTCTCATACCCTCAACGCTCAGCCCGGCTAATCCTGGCGTAAGTTGCCTTTTTCTCCCAGAACCAGTAGATCTTTTGTTCCCTCCATTGTGATTGATGTACTCCTGGGCGCTGTTCAAGGTCAAAATTCCACAATAACTTTGCCATTATCAGTCGCATCTCCAAGTAGGCAATGCTCCGTCCAGGACAATTGTGGGGCCCGAGAGAGAATGGCTGGAACGCATCCCTCCTGTCGGTACCATACATCGAATCTCTTGAGCTGTCAAGCCAACGTTCGGGTAGGAATGCCGTAGGCGAAGCGAAATTGTCCTTCGAGAGATACGCCGACCATTGAGGAATTGATACCACGGTATTCTCCGGTAGGAACTCGCCTGCGATCATCGCAGCGCCCTTTGGCACTACCCGTCTCATGCCATCGGGGATCGTGGGGCACAAGCGTAGACCCTCATGAAGCACAGCGCCCAAGTACGGAAGCTGGCTCAATGATGCACTATCGATCTCCTTTTCTTGGTCGAACGCTGATCTGATTTCTTGAACGAGAACCCCCAGTCTGGTAGGATCCCGTAGGAGATAATGTACGATTCCTGTCAATACTGTGGTTACAGATTCACTCCCTGCAACAACAATCGACATCGCGATGGTCTCCATTTCTGACTTTGACATCTGATGTGTTGACTTTGATGGTGGTGATGATGATCCATGCGTATAACTCATATAGGAGATCATATCCCTCTGCTCGCTACCTACTTCGATGCGTTGGCGGATCTTCTCTTCGGTTGTATTCCAGATTTGCATCAGATCAGCCATCGCAGACATAGGCGTTATCGCCATAAGGATCTTGTCAAGGGGATAGTAAAACTTGGTAGCCGCTACTATCAAGACCTTTTTGAATTGCGCAATGACTTCAATCCATGGGTGATATCGTACTTTTTCAAGGCAATCAAATGAACTTCCCCACAAAACATCTCCAATTATGTCAAATGTAGTATAATTGAACCATTCGAGAACGTCCACAATGGCAGAGCCCTTAGCTTCCTCACTCTCGATCGTTGAAGCGAGCTTGCGAATGAGTAAGTTGACGTAACGTTGGACGATAGCTTCTTGCTCAAATCGCACCACAAATGCCGGAGCAAGCACTTTGCGGAACCGTTGGTGATCCTCCTCGTTGGCGGAGATGAGATTCTCGGCATCCTTCCCTGGCGGTTTGTCCCTATATTCGTACGGCCTTAAGAATCCAGGCTTATGTATGTCCTTCCAGGCTGCCGCGTTCGTGAAAGACAGCTCGTCGGGAGCCACGCGTACAATGTCACCGTGACAGTCATGCATGCTTTTCACTCGATGTGGCAAATCTCCGGTTATCAATGAATGTACGAAAGGAAACCTGAAAGCGCTCCATAGCCTAGGACCTTTGTATTTGGCAAGGGGATGCAACCATAGATTATAAAGAATTCTGTTGATGAGGTACTTAAAAAACAGTCAGCCGCCGTGTTGAGGCTCAGCTACCAACATCTACTCTAGTGTTGAGATACTCACAATAAGCCAGGAAGCGGCGATGGTAGAGGCAAGCTGGAAATACCACATCCTTGCAGTTTACCGTTCCAGATTTGTCTCAACAGCGATTGGTGCAACTTCAAATAGCTGATGATCAGGTTAACAATCATCTGTGGTGAAGTGTGAATGTATGTTGTAGCGAAAGAGTAAGAAGGAGTGTCGATTCTTGCCAAGTCAGGCTGACCAAGCTGGTCAGCCTGTGCAGGTGTAAAGAGGGCGGCGGTACGCGTGCACCCAGTCCTGGTGCCCGTACACCTCCCTCCATTTGGCTTGGGCAGAAGCATGATAGGATCCGCCAGTATGCCGCTAAGCTGAATGGGGGGAGATGTACGCGCACAAGGACTGAGTGCACGCGGACCAGGACAGAGTCTACGCGTATCGCCGCCCAAATTATACTGCAGGAAACAGCATACATTGGTAGGATTTCCGTAGGATTCCTTAGGCAGGGTCCCAAGTCTATCGTAGCTTCAATGGGAAGTTAGTACTGGTAGGCATTATGATCCTTCGCAAAGCGGGCAGGATCAAGTGTGCTAAGTGATCACGTGACCGAGCCGTGATTTTCCTCCCTTCTTTGGATTGAGTTGAGAAAGCGACGTATGGTTACACAACGTTGTCTGAAGCCTACTGCTTGGCTGCTATGCACCCATGACCAATTGCTCACGAATGGGCCTCTCGGACGAAGAATCTTATGAAGGTATTAAGCAGTGCTATCTTGAACTCCGTGGATTTCTTCTCGACTCTTGACGGATTCCGGAATCAGTGCCTTTGAAAACTGAAAGCTTCGGCCATGGAGGGTTACGCATTCCTCGGACAGCTAAGTTCCGCTCGTATGGATATTCTGCCGCGTCAGCGGGAGGCAAAGAGCGAATACCTGGCATATGTTCCACTCACCTGGATATTAGTCAACAATGTGTATGGCCTGGACCTGAGTGCCAAACTTTTATGGGACATGATGGTACTGACAGTATGCAATTTTGGCAAAGATGAATACATGGAGACAGTGGTAGCGAGGTGCTCAGAGACCAACCTGGAGCAAATTAAGTTCATTATTTACGATCTCTGCTTCGTCGAGCAATTCGACAGGCTCAAATCAAGCGAAGCACAAGTTGCCACACACAACCCGACCAAGTGGCTCTCACACGCTCCGTCCCTCACAACCCATTCGTCTGTAGGAACTTCAACATTTGAGCAAAAGCTTGCTGAGCAGCGTAGTGTGCAAAAATGACGTGACCTGCGCCTGGAACGATGTAGTGCTGCGAAGAGGACGCCGCGGGATAGAAAGCCGGTGCCACGAGCGCGGACTGGTCTTGAGGCTTCGTACAGTCGCCGCCGCAGAAAACGAGGTCCTTCTCACCGAGCACGATGTCCACGGGTCCTTTGAAGTTAAGCGATGGGGCAACGATGGTGCCGAGGGTGAGGAGCTCGCCGAAGGTCTGTGTTTGTTTGTTTGCGACCTGGATGGCAAAGACTGGACGAGATTAGTCGTCGAGCTGTTGAGAAGGGGAATATGCTTGATGAAGCTTACTTTTCGGATCGAAATTGGGGAAGCGATAGTATGGAAATTGAATTGAGACAGGGAGGGGTTGGACCAGATATCCATTAAGCAGGTCGGAGAATCGGCAAGAGGGATCGGCGTTGGCGATGCTCAGGTCGAAAGATGCGAGAGCCGTAGTGACGTATGACACAGACGTGGAGGTACCGGTCAGGATAACAGCGTCGAAGTCTTGCGGATACTTTGTGGTGACGCCCTGCGTCACCGTTGAGCCGGCGGAATGGCCTACGCCGACGACATTCTTGAAGGCGTAAGAGCCTATCTGAGCGGTACGGATGAGGGTGACCAAGGCGTGCGCGACTTCGACGTGGAGGGGACCTTGGACCACTTGCAATGGGTCGGGATGCTGCGACTTGCCGACGCCGATGCGGTCGTAGGAAAAGGTGGCATAGCCTGCGGCGACGGCGGCGTCGATGTAACTATAACCGGGCGCGATGTCCCAGTAGGTGCTATCGAGTGTGTCTCCATGGGTCAAGAACTGTATGGTTTCGATCTTCTTGGCTGCGACGGGGCCGGATGGCACACATAATATTCCGTAGACAGTAAAGGTATCCTCAATGGTGTTTTTACCGCCGTTGGCCTTTGCAAAGAGACTGGAATTTGCCTCGAGCAGCTCCACGAACGTCTCGGTGACAATTGTTTGGTTGACGGGGTCATTCAAGAGTAACTTCACATTCTCTGAGACAATTTTGACCTTCAAATTCTGCGACAGACATTTCGACTTCCCACTGACAGTTGCACAGAGACCTGTACACACATTGACGGCAGCAGACAATACAGGTATGGACGCGAAAACGCAACGTTGGAAGAGCATTTTGAGGGATCTTCCGTATGCCGGTACTTATCTGGTCGATCGTTGATGCAGTAAGATATCAAGCTGCAGCATGCAGGCTGCTTGTGTGCTTGCCAGGCATACGACGACTCCCCTACGCTTCTAGGTGCCAGAGCCCAAATCTTGAAGACAGGAAAGAGGTTGCAGGACGCAGAATGAAGATGGAAGAATGGTGGAAGTACTTACATCCACACAAGGTAAGCAAATTGCAAACGGGTCCTGGCTAGGTTATATTGCGATATTTAGCGATCCTACCGTCCTTACCGCTTCCTGCCACTCGAGTCTCCTGCTCATCCCTGGAAAGGCTTGGGCCATATGTGACCTCGCTTGCAACGCTCGCCCGCGCTGAACACGTCTTCAGGTCCTGATCAACGAGAACCCTTCAAGCGATGAAAGTGCTTCTATAACGCGGCTGAAGGTTCTGGTTGACATACCAAAGTTTCCCCGGAAGGATTCGGAATTACCCCACCTAGGTACGATTACATACGCACCTGGGTAGCCCCTGAAGCTGCGCGCATTTACCCCTATATCAGCCCCCCGTGCCGCAGCTATGCATTCTGATCAACAGGCGGAGCTACTCAAGTGCTCACCCACGTGCCACGGCACATACCCGATTATAGTATTCTGAAACCTTTCTCCTGAGTGCGTAGGGTTGTCATTAATTACCGTATGAAGAAGGGTATAGAAGAAGCTGCTGTAGATACTTTCTTCTCCTCGTCGTGGAAGACATCGACTAGAGCGCACGAATATTCAATACCTAAAGATTCCTAGTAGTGTATAGAGAGATACCAAGCCGTCGTGCTAATACTGTTACCAAATTCAGGGACTCCGGAAGTATAACCTATGAATGATATCGACATGTTTATTTCTAAGCAGTAGCTATAAGGTAGCCATGGGCAGTAGTACGCACTAAGGCCGTTATCCAACATCGTAATATGAAACACAGCGATTATAGCAGTATACACACCTTCCATCTCTAATATATATTCTTATTAGCCCTTCAATATATCAAAGGGCTTCTCCGCGTAAACCTTGATTTCGAGTCCCGAACAGGTGGACGCCTATCGGTTCATCACATGCAATCACTGATTTCACTCTAAATCGAAACGATCTAGAAGCCACAATACTCATACATATTCATCTGCTCGCAATAGACTTCTTCGATACCCAAGGCGAAAATCCTACATTGTGAACATGAGTTCAATCGCTCGAGTGTTCAAAGGTAGCGTGCATGTGAACGTGACCTTTCACGTGGAGCGGTGTAATGACTCCTATGTCTTGGTGAATTCATTCGAATTTCTCGTCCATAATCCTGGTAGTGTTGCCCAACATCAGGTCGATCATTCCGAATAATCACGTTTGGTCGTGACATATGAGGATTTGGTGGTGGAGGAGGTGGAAGTTGTGACTCATACGACTGAGCCACAGGTCGCTGTCGCGAGTGCTCAAGTAGCTCCAGCTCCTCGGCACCTCTCCGATAGAATATCTGACCTAGAGCCTGGCGAGCAGGGTCGAAGTATCGGATAACAGATAATGATACGCCGATGACGATGATGGTGACCGGAATGGCGCTGACCCAAAAAGTCCACTGGTGATGGCCCATATTTCGTATATCGGCAGTGTTCATTCCAAAGACTGACGCGACGAATGACAGCGGGAGGAAGATGACTGTCACAGTAGTGAAGACGAGTATAGCAGCTTCATGGCGATCCTTATTAGATTCGATACGGCCGATGTTCTAAGTAGGATGTGACTGTGAGCTTCCTTCTGGAGTAACGTATCGCTGACGTAACAGAGATTTTACTGACCCAAGAAGCTAATTGGGCGGCATCTTCGCTCATTTCTCGGAAGCTCTGAGTCCTTGCCCGGATTGTGGATATGCAGTCGAGTAAGATGTAATGTTCACGCCTTCGCTGGAACATGTGAGGAATTTCACTGACGCTTTTGTCAATATACACCAGAAGTTCGCGGACACAATTCAGTTGGTCATTGAGGACATCTGATGCACAAGCGACCTCTTGCCGAAACCGTAAGATCTTCTCCTGATGCACGCGACTATAGGGATTCGATGACAGTTCCTGCCTCTGTAAAGGACATGTGAGCCATTTTAAGAAGCGCCGATAGAGTGCATTGACCTCACCAGTATTTCCAAACTCTCGGAGTATGTGGATTCGATGTCCGGTGCGCCGAGCGTTATATCTTTCAGCAAATTCTTGACAACCAGCGAAGTAATGCCCAGGGGAAGGACAGCCTCCCGGCAATGTAAAGATTCTCGGGCTATGCTCTCCAATATATCAATTCGGCTTCTGTATGCGATTTCCCTGAACCGAACGAGCTCACCGAACGCTCTACGATGCTGGTTTGATACGGTCAGAATGAAGAACATCAATAGATGTGGCCACGCCATTATAAGCCCTTCGGGAAATTTGATTTCATAGGGTGGAGGCGCTCGGGCTGGAGATAATCCGTTAACGATATTCTTACAATGCCATACATCTTTAGCCCTAGTGGGAGTGTCTGGCGGGAATCCCCTTCTCGAATCGAGTGATTGCAAACATTTCAAGACTAGGCCATGATCCTATACCATAGTGGGGTTGAGCATCCCATGAGTACCACTGATGGAGGGACATCATACCTGAATCAACAGATTAATCGCACCCCAATATTTCAAGACCATCTCTGACTTGTAGTGCAAAGGGAGAAAGAATTGGAATAGCGCCTTTGAGGTCTTCATGACTCTCTTGCTCATCTGCGCGTGATGTTGGCGCATGAAACGCCCGGCCATGACTTCTGAGTCACTAGCCATAATTGGCGGGCTTCTCCCTTTGCCATCTGAGGCTCTTATGCGCTCTTTCTCGCTATCGCTATCATCGCGCTTGCTCCTCTTGGCCTGGCGGTTGCGGTGGCTGTTCTCTGTAGGCTCGGATTCAGGATTAGGTTTTCCCCGAATCAACGTCGCTAATGTGGCTTCTACCTCCTCCGGTGTGCTTACAGGGCACTTCCTGTACTCACGATGCTTTTTGAATCGACTCGTGCATAGAAAGGAATGCATGTTTGTGAGAGTGTCTTCAACTTTATTCCTATCAACGAGAAAGCTTCGTCCTGCTTCAATGTCCTCGCTGACATCATTGGTACGCTTTATATCAGATTTGTGTCGAGGCTGGCGCTGAGACATACTTGAAGGACTTGGGACAGCTGCAAACCATGAGAAAATATTGACGCTGTTGTTTGACGCTAGATCAACGCTCGTGTGTTTGGGAAAGAGCACATCGACCGTGGCCCCAGCTAGGTCCGAGTGATATGTACTGAGGTTCGGTTGTGCTTCTGTCGTTTGTCTCGCACCCGATTCTTGACTACTGGACACTCCAGAATCGGGGGCGGCTAGGTTAGCGCTCTTTATAGGAGTCTCCATCGTGGGACTGCTTCCATATGCCTTTCTAGAGTCACCGGACTCATCGCTCATAGTTGAGTCACTTGGACTTGACGATCGTTCCAGCAGAATGAAACCCCTGCAAAGTATTAGTTGTTTTCGCAGAAAGATACCGCAACCTACGCCTTGAAGTTCAACCTTAGTTCAACCGTCACTCTTTTTGCTCGTTCAATCAGCGATGGCCAGCATCCCGCATCTTGAGGAACCCCAGCGAAAAGTACGTCATATTCCTTCTCAAGGTCGACGCTAAGTTCTCTGAGATTAGCGGTGAATTCCTAGAGATAATCAGCAAGCCATAACAGGGTCGTGGACCACAGAGAACTGCATACAAGCCATGTGTTGCAACTTTGGACAGGCAACAGCCAAAGTCGGCCGCTTCCATCGACAATCCGTAAGAGTGGACGACTGTCCTCAGTGGACGTTGGTTTCAGCTTGATGCCAGTGAACCCTCGTTTATCGTCAGTGGCTGGCGAGTGCATGCAGGTAACCAGTAGCTCTATGCGTGTCAGGAAGAACGGTTATAACAGATCAAGATTTAGTTCTTGATAGAAGACTGACTGTTGCCGAGGATTAAGCACCATATCTGGGGTATGTGGAAAATATGGCCTTCCGTTGAATACTCGAGACCACAGATGGCCTGTTGAAGGTCTCTTTTCTTAGGTGTAGACATGTGCCAATACTGCAGCAGAGTTCTCAAAGGGTAGAAGTCGGATGCTTGCGGAGAAGAAGACGATGAGTAAGGCGCGAGGCAAAAATATGGCATGCAAAGCAGAACTGCATCGCGTTTCTTTTTCGAAAAGTCGCGTTCGGTTGTACTCTCATCACTCGATGTAGCATGAATTGTCACATTCGGCACTAAACACTTTGCCCTTCTCCCACGAGGCATCTGCAAGGGTTTCTCGTATCGGTCACGCACTTGATGCAAGATAAACATTGCATCCTGCTTCGCATCCTCCTCAATGCATTCAAGATGAGATACATGATCCTTTATGCTTTAGACCAATGGTCGCAGTATCTGAGAGAGCTGACTTACAATGAAGGAATCGTAAGTGGGATATTGTCTTTCGATCTGGCTAGTTGAATTCAGTCAGCCGTGGGCGTGTCCTGACTTGGCGATGCATGCAACATACATCCATTTCAGCAACGCCGGCTGTCTCCTATTCGAACTCTCTTGTGCATTGTTGGTGATAAGCTCTGCCGTAGAGTCTTCGCGGCCATGGATGCCGCCAACGTATTGCGAGCGTACAATATTATCGATGTTCTCATGATATGATTTATATCTATATTCTTTGGCATCCAGGCGTGTACTTTGTTTGATCGATCTCGTCATGGTTGAAATTTGGGTTTCTTCCTCGGGATTGACTTGCGCAGTGTCAAAATGAAAGGTGAGACTTGGCAGTAGATACTCGTGGTCAAATATCTTGGGATCGAAGTCGGTATCCTCAGAGAATCTATCCGTTGCTGCAATTCGTGATCTTGAGAAACGCGGTGGCAAGGATTCATCCGACTTTTCATCGGAGTCATAATCACCAGTACCCCAGGAGTCACGGCGCCGACGACGAGGCCGACCCCCTTCGTGACTGTCATGAATGTCGCGGGAGTGATGACGATGCGGAGTGTGTGTTGAACGGCGTTTCCTAGATTTCGCCCGTGTATGATATGGGGTTTCTTTGCTGCCGATGTTGCGCGTCTGATCGCCTACATCTTCCACGAACCTTGCCTTGGAGGTCTGCTTGCTCCTATGCGGGGCTAGGTCGCTCATGATGGGGACAAAGTCAGGCTCATCCGAGTCCATGCTGGTATTCCGAGGGTGTGAACGATGTCCCTGCGTAGAACTAAGTCCATTGATACTTGGCATACGCTAGCGGTATACTAGCAGACGTGCAATTTTGTAACTTTGGGTCACATTCAATCACATTCTACTATGTATTATAGATCCGACTAGAGTAGTGTGTATTCTATGCAATAGTAAAATTCAAATACCTGACCAACACCGACGATTACATGCTGTATCTCTCATTCTGGGGCTATTGATCGATACATACCAACATGCCGCCATCTTTACCCTCCACTGATATAGAAATATCAACAACCGCCCTCACCCTTGAGTCATTTGCTCCCTTCGGTTCCATCATCGCTGCCCCTCTGCCCCCATCCACCACCACTATTCCCTCCATTTGCCCTCTCAATGCTACCCACGCCAATCAGAATACAGCGCTCAAATACGCCAATGTTGCACCCCTCACATCAACCTACAATTGCTCGCCAAGTGACAATCCTGCCCACGTAACCATGAGCCTTTTCTCTTGCTTCCCACGCAGCCTGCGCTCTCGTGGTGATCAGCAAATCCTCGACCTGCGGATATTAGAACGCCATCCGTACACGACCCAAACGTTCGTCCCTCTTTCCTCTGCTACCTCGAACAATACCAAAGCGATAATAATCGTCGCTCCGACGCTACCTTTGCCTCAAGCTCCATCAGCATTAACGCCATATCTTCCGCAGTCCAAGCAGGGCGGGCCGCCAGATCTAAGAAATCTCAAAGCTCTTGTGGCAGAGCCGGGCATGGGTATTACATATGGGGTTGGAACGTGGCATGCCCCCATGGTTGTGGTTGGGGATGGGAGATTGGATTTTGTGGTTACTCAATGGGTCAATGGGCGGGAGCAGGATGACTGTCAAGGGGTGGAGATACCGATGGGTATTGAAGTTGTCGTACGTTCGGAATTGGGTCGTAAGAGAGCCGGTCCCAAGTTGTAACCACAATAGGGAAGTTGGCCGCGCATGTGAATGACGTCCTGGTTGACGATATCTCCTGGTCCTCCTTTGATTTTCACCGGAGGCAGCTTTACGCAGACGATTTGGTGCTCAGCTAGTGGCTCACTTGTCCACTTGCACCCGGAATGTACGAGGACTATAGAGTGCTAATTCCCGGTAATATGGAAGGCGCTCTATCTCTGGATGGCTAGATCAATGGTTCTCAACATTGTTTCCAATTATCTACGACAACATTATCGGGATCAGAACATGCATTCTTCTCGTATGCGACAAATGATGGTGCCAGCGATCTATAAGACACGTTCTCACAATGACAATCCACCAAAATCGTCCCCTCAATCAGCATGCCTCCCCCAAGCATCGACCTGTCCATTATCAACGACGCAACCTTCATGTGAGTGCACCCCCACATTATGCCTTAGCACTCAGCTGACCGCGAAGCCAGAACGCTCGATGTCTGGGATCGAGCATTACTGAAAGATCTTTCTACCTTGACTGACCGACTCAAGACCATTGATGTAGACTTCTACTGCACGGGCTCAATTTCAGGTGATCTGACAAAATATATAGCCGCAAACAACCACCAACAATTCGTTCAGATACATCCAGACAATCACGACCCGGCTGAGGGAGATTCAGGCCATCCACCGTGTTGCTTCACGACATATGTTGCAGCGCATTGAACGCCTAGAGGAAGTTGTTATGATCGGTATGAGTGAGGACAAGAGAGAGGACGTGACACAATTCCTTCGAAACGACCAGGAGGAGTCTACTACGAATGAGCGAGCTCCTCAAGTGCCCACGCTTGATTATGATGACTCCATTATTCCGTCGATAGGTTCTTCCAGGCCACAGCGGACTGACAAGCTGCCAAGGAAATTCGTTAGCACATCGGATAAAACAGCTAGACGGCTTCCTTCAATCCCAGCAATTGAGGTGGACGACCGCTATATGATGAGTGGTGCACTCCAGGATGACTGAAGGTGTAAACCCGACCTTAAACCTCACAAGCACAGGTTCCGGAGAGCTAGCAGGGATCATAGATATTACCTGGGCTCATGATCGATAATCCTATCTAGTGAAATTGTCGCTCATTACAGGCAAAATTTCCTGTTGCGAGTCATAGTCGTTGAAGTCTCTCGCGTTCTTGCTTTGCGGCGTAAAGCTACATGTCAATATTCCATTTGGCCTGCTTCAGCACAGCCCATTTCTCATGCTTTGGGTACCCTTACTTTGCCACATGAGGTGAAATAAGTGCCAAAGACCCATGCTCCGGAATCAAGAGACGCTGTGTGAATCAAGGCCTTTGTTCCAGGGCTGTTTGACTTACTCAACAATGCCACCAAGATTCCTGTATCTAGATTTCAAGACAGGTCTCAGACCTACCGACGGCCTAATGATCTGCTTCCATACCTGCCATTGTCCATTCATTCAGCGTTACTAGCGTATGCTACCTGATGTCTCTGATTAGCTTTTCTTTGCTCATGTTTCACTTCGCACAGCCGTCTGCTTGCACTTAAGCTGTCTACATCGCTCAGGTCTAAGAGGATAAGTCCTTTGCCCTCACTCCGCAGAAGAATCTCAATATATCTGTCTTATCCTCCCAACAATAGCGGGACCCAAGACCTGTGCCAACAAATCACTCAGACACAAACCATCAAGCTTGCCTCCTTTCACTCACCACGCCTGGGATTCGACATGACTGCTGAAGTAACAACATGGTCCCTGTTTGACCACCACTGTTTCTGCGAAGAGGACGGTAGCTGCATGCAACGACTGTTCGCCGACGAAAACTATCACGAAATACCAATCGGTCACCAAGACTGCATCCGATCTCCTTCATCTCTTCATCCGCGAGACAACCGCCCCTTTTATTCCATCAGCGTTCCGGGCAACAGTGGCTCTTCGACTCTGATCGATAATAGCCCCGGTCCTAGCGAGTCGAAAACTAGTCACAGCACAACAATGACCGAAGCAACGACTGCATTAGAGAAATCCAATGCTATCGACACCAAGATGACTGAATCCCATCTACCCATCCTCGATACCGTTAAAAACGCCCCTCACATCGAGAACACGTCCACCTTTAGCGAGTTCAACACACAGAAGCCCGAAATCCGCTTTCAAGGCTTCCAGAAGTGCGACATGACGGGTTATGAAACCATGTTCGATGAACCTGTATCAAGCGTTCTCAGAGGGTGGTCGTTCGATAAAATCCTGTCGAAGTTTGGGCGGTTGCTGAGGTATCTATGCGGTCTACCTAGAGAGATGAAGTCGGTGGATGTGGAGGAAGGGTAGGGGGAGTTTGACACTGGTTGTGGGGATGGAGATGTTGTTGGGGGTCGTTGGTACGCTTGTTTTCTGTTATAGTACATTCATGACATTGGGTAATCTGATCGTTGTCTTCCCCCATTGACAAAAGTCATGAATTAAGAGACATGAATAAACGGAACATAAGTTGATCTTACCTATAGCTACTCATAGAACAAGGCATTAGTATAAGACAGTTCCATTCATGTTCAAGGTTCTAAGCCAGACTCAAAGCACGCTCACGTATAGGCAAGGCTTCAAAGTCTTGTTGATCAGCACTTGCTGTCATGGCCTATGTTATAACGAAAAGTATCTCGATCGTCCGATCCAGATATCTTCGTATCCACGTCCTTTATCATTCAATACTTAGAACAGTTCGAGGCAAAGAGGTTGGACGACTACTGATAAGTGCCCAATATCATTTGAATCCGTCCATATATATCCATTCTATGGAGCAGCGTGCGGACTGCCTCCTGCTGTCTAATCTCCGGGATAGACCAAGACTCAGTCTGGAATTCCGATGGGATTAAATGCAGGGATTGTGACGATGTTTGGTTTAGATAATTAGGCTTGCACGAGAAAATGATGGGATAGAGAAAGGGGTTGTAGAGATGTGGAACCGATGTCTGGGATTGGGTCTCATAACTTGCGTGCAGTTCTTTGTCCATGTCTAAGTCGCACCTTCAACATAGCCAATATAATGTTATGCCATGCTTTCCTTGAACTCCAGCAAACCCATCCTCCCTCTCACTCATCAATACTCTTACCCCCCAAACCCTTCATGTCACCTAATCACAAAATCCAAAACCCTCTTATTCCCACCAAACCAACCTCCTCACCACATTCCAAAAACACATCCAATAATAACAATGCGCATAGATACCAATACCAACGCTACTTAACAACATCTCGATGAGTTCGACCTACCTCCAATTGTGTACAAGAGACGGAGCTTAAATGCGGTAGTCATACTGGCGAAGTTTCAATGTTTTTGCGAGGAGGAAATGGGATTGAATTGAGGGTTTTGGGTTTGAAGTGATGGTCTTCAGGTTCATGAGTCGTTACCTTAGAGAGGTCATTTTTGATGAGCTGGCTTGGATGGGTGGTTTATAGGTATACAGGAGCACATTTCGATGGAAATGATGTCCCTGGTCATCCAGTGTGAAGAGTTCCTTAATTTGAGTCAAGTTTAGTAGAGGTCGTCGTCACTGTATTGCAAGACTTGACAGCGGTCTGAAAGGTCAGCGAGGAGAACCACGCTGCTTCAATTGGAGAATCTTAGAGCCGAAGAGACTCCGAGCGCAGAAATGGGATTGCCAATTTAGGATGGGCATAAAGTCCTTGACGAGGTTCCTTTGCTTCGGGGTTTGGGAACTCGTAGTGCTTTTTAGGTCCCGTCGGGACGTTGTAGAAGCTATCCATCGAGCGAGCGAGAACAATTGTATTCAGTGATGCCTCCTAGGGCTATATGTCAATAGTTGTTCGTGCCTCACAAACTTTACAATAGATGTGACGAAGGGTGTTCGGGGATGGCTTCGAAAGATTTCAGAGCCCGGATACTTTTCTGAATCATTGGCGAAAATGGGAATGATCTTATGATATGACTCATTGGTCAGAATCAAAGACGATCAAATCGATCGATAAAAAGTATGGGCAAGAAGAGGCAATCGCTTCGATCATGTAAGCGAACTGCCCACGTTACATTCCCACCCTCACTTCGCAATTCCCTCATGCCCTAAACTCTACCTTACAAACGATTCGACTCTCCAATCATCTAGGATTGCAGTCCACGCGATCAGCAGCCCAAGTTGCATCCAATTTTGACCTGGAGTTTTCTCAGACTTGCCACATATTGGCATGTAATATATGTCTCTAAGATCTCGTTTTCGGGACGAGTATATCCTCGAAGACAACAGGGTGATGGTCGGAGAGATGGAGCTTGGCTACTCCATAAGTTCAGTCGGCAACGTTCTGCTTCGCGGCTCGATTAGCGTGGTCGTCCATAGTAGGTTGATTCGGTCAAGTTCCCCGTGCTGCTTTCGGTAATCATCTGCGTGACCTTCGTGAAATTTAACATATCATTGAGTTTGTATTGAGGTTTTCGCCCGGTGAAGTCGCTTTTATCATTGGTCGTGTTTGCTTGTGATATATACTCAGTGTCGGCAATCGGGGGGTTGATTACACATAGGGACAACAACGGCTTCATTCAAGAAAGAGCGAAGGTGGAGCAACAGATTCCTTTCATGAAAACCGTTGGAGCTGGGAAGGTGCATCCCAGATCAGAATCTCGAACGACAGTCACTGCTTATCGAACGTCGCGGAGTCAGACCTACCGCATCGAATACTCGTTAATGAGTCGAGCATCCTTACTAAACATCCATATGCAGCGATATACAGAATAGTTGATTCCAGCCGTGGGCTTCTGTAGTCGCGGTTTGGAGTGCGGGTTCATCATCTCCATCAACAACGAGCGTAACCTGAATTTGCCCCGGATCACTGTACGTATATGTTCCATCTTTGTATGGGCTTCCCGGTCTGATCCAAATAGTCTTGAACTTTCCTTTTTCCAATCCAGGAGACACTATAATAACGACCAACTCCCTCGCGCCCTTTTGACAGTCAAGGAGATCTATAAATCGTCTTTCCCCATGAACCTTACCATGGCTGCTGACCAGGCCTCCGATCAGTTACCTATGCACGAAACATGGCTGAAGATTTCGCTTCCTAGATCCCATTGCGACCAATGTTGCGAGAAAAGTGTCGAGACCACAGTCTATCGATGTCCGAAATGCGGAAAGCAGTATTGCATGTGTTGCTGGCAGCGGAAGCCACGGGAAGACGACGGCCAGCACGTATGTGGTCAAAGCGATGCCACGAGCCCTTGCAGAACTACTCGCGCCAAAAGTCTTCCCTTGAATACAAGAGGGGTCTCGAATCACCCATCCGGGAACGAATCATTGCTGAGGATTAGGACCACTGGTGCTATTTGCGATCAGTGTCGGAAGACATGTTTTGAGACCACCGTTTACCGCTGTAAGCAAGAGACTTGCATGGAACAATACTGTACCGCTTGCTGGCAGCTGCAATCAAGGGATGATGATGGTCAGCACATATGCAACCGAAGACATGGGGTTAGGATGAAAAATCAGACGACGCAGGAGAAGCCTGTGAAGGCCAATGGGGTTGTAGATGTAACATCTTTGAAGCGTAATCGAGACTCCACCAATGTCGACGGGGAGGACGACTATATTGAGATGGGAACGAAGATTGCCAAGGTCACAAGCATCGCCAAACAGACACGGGCAAGCAAGAAGCAGAGGAAGGACGGGGATCAGGTCCCTGATGATCGTACAGATTCGCCTCATTCCAACGCCAATGCGAGAGCTGATGTTCATGATCCTCTGCACAAGCAGTGAGAGACCTCTTGCTGGCCGCAAAGTTCATGTCCTCAAATAATCGCTTTCCTTCTTGGGTGGTGAACTAGGAAGATCCAGATGGGCGTACTTTTCAGGCGTATATTTTGAAAGCAGGCATTGATCTTGCACTTTCGAGTAATAGACTTGCTCAAGCTAGTTGTTGATGGCATTCGGGGGGTCGTACCTTATAATGGTGGGTAGATAGTAAAGAGCTGTCTATGAAAGATGGGAGGGAAACTCTCACATTAAAACAACCCTTAGCTTGAACTCGGTAATTCTCCTTCTCGGTATATCAAATCGCAGCCAATCAAGTTCGGTCAGACACAACGCCATGGGTCAATACACGATAGCTTGACCGAGTTCTATTGGCAATCCGAAAAACGAGGATCTTTACCGCCCAAAAAAAAAATGGTATGATATCTAAGACTACTCATGTTGCAGAAAGCGGACACGACAGAGCAGCCATCTTGTCTGAGATGAGTCCTTATTGGAATTCGTCCAAGAATCAAGGAAGTGTGTGAAACGAATATCGTAATATGGGGAGGAGGTGACATTAGTGTAGAGAACGATCGAGCCGACAATATGGTTCTTGCAGGCTTAGTCTTCTGTTGCCTACCTTGGCCCAATCAGAGTCCAGGCATTCGCCTAAGTATCGTCGGCCAACAGGGGCGCTTGAGATTTCCCTCAGTACAAGCAGTGAATACACAGCCATTCCAAAGCCACACTTTTAGTAAGTCCAGCGAAGCGGGTACGGCAGATGTTACCATCGAGAGTCTTCAAACTACATAGAGGCTCGTCGTCCTAAGCAAGTTCAAGATCATCGAGCGTAATGAGAGCTGATATTTCCTCGGGTGACTGGGATATCGTCCGCATGACCTCGTTACTTATGGTCTTTGAGGACGACTATCATGATGTGGTCAAGATGTTGAAAGAAACTGAGATTACCGAGTTCAATCACTTGTTAATCATCACACACAAGATGCCAAACATGAGACCGGAGCACGAGGCGTAAGACGTGACTTCAAAGTCTATGATCGTAGCAAAGGAAACGTCGTTGATTGTTACCGGACCGCGTGAGGGAGCTGCGTTCGTCGTTCCCACAGCATCACAAGTCAAGGGTCTAGCATAAGGGCAGGTTTGAGCAGTTCCAGTGCCTGCTACGTAATCCCAGCGCGCTTCAGGAGCTCATAAGTCGTCACCTGAAATATAGAGGGGAGAGAAATGCTTGGCGGAAAGTCGGGATGAATTGACTGAAGCGGCTTAGCTCAGAATGTCCTAGCTTCATAGATAGGGCTGCATTTGAGATTGAAGATTAGCCAATCACTCAACAGTAACTCACCTTTCTGACAATCGTGCGAGTGCAAGGCTCTTCAAAAAGTTGCAACTTGAGCGTGGAATTGGAATCCTGATTCTTCCCTCAAACCCCCGTCACGATGTCAACCTCACCCTCTCCCGAAGACCGCGAGAAGAAAGACAAGGCAGACCGTGCCCGAGAAGCAGAAGAGCAAGCCAAACTTCCCTACAAATGGACGCAAACAATTCAAGACCTCGACATCACAGTATCCGTGCCCTCAAACCTTCGAGGGAAGGACATCGTGGTCGACATGAAAAAGACATCTCTCAAAGTCGGCGTAAAAGGACAAGAGCCCATCATCGACGTAAGTCCCATTCCTCTCCTCCGCCCCCGAATCCCCCACCGCTAAAACCTCTCCACAACACCCAGGGCCCCCTCCCCCACGAAATCCACCCCTCAGAATCAACCTGGACCCTCGAGCCCGCCCCCAACTCCAAAAAGGAAATCTCCATCCACCTCGACAAGACCAACAAGGCACAGTGGTGGTCCGCCGTCACGACCAACGCCCCCTACCACCTCGACACGGCCAAGATCACGCCCGAGAACTCGAAGCTGGGCGACCTGGACGGCGAGACGCGCGGGATGGTGGAGAAGATGATGTATGATCAGCGGCAGAAGGAGATGGGGAAGCCGACGAGCGAGGAGGCGCAGAAGATGGGGATGTTGGAGAAGTTTAAGCGGGAGCACCCGGAGATGGATTTTAGTAATGCGAAGATGGGATGATGGGGGGAGGGACGGGTGTATTCTTGCATGGCTAGGGAGATGATGTTATGATTTATGAGAACAGCTATGCTGAAATACTCATGACTGAAAGATTCGTCTACGATCAACAGAAACAGCAGACTTTCCAATCACCAAACCACAAAGATACCCAAACACCCTTCTCCCACATCTAGCTCATCCCAGATATATTCCACATCACACTGTCATATCCTCCCCTCCCAATTACATCCCGCCCCGTATCGGGCTCAGAAAAACCCAACATCCGTCGCATTAGAAATCGTCCCATTATACCTCTCGCCATTCCTCATCTGCCGTTCCTTAAGATTAAATCCCTCGGGCCCCACAGCCCAATAGTACCTACCAAAAGATCAGCCTCCTCCCAGATACACACCCATCACCAACACCAACAACTCAACTCACGTATTCGTCATTCGCTTACACACCGCATTACCCGGCCACTCCCCAACGCCCCAAAGCTCGACTATCACCCCCACAAATCAGCACTTCAAAACCAAACCCCTCAAAAAGATTATAAAAAAAAAGGGAAAACTCACAACACCCCCCCCCATCCTCCAAATCACACTCCACACTCGGACACGCCTTGATCGCCGGCGTCACCCCGTTCGTCCAATACACCTTGCCGCTGATCTCGACGTCGAAGGTGCCGCTGAGCGCGTTGGCGACGGGCACGCACTGGCCGTCGGCGAGGGTCGGGATGGCTTGGGATTTGCCGCTGCCGGGGGGGACGTGGGCGCGGCAGCCGGTGGAGGGGAGGTAGTAGGCGAACATGAAGTCGGCTTGGGCGGTTGTGCGGGGGAGGGTGGTGAGGGGGAGGAGGGCGGTGAGCATGGTGGTGGTGAGGAGGGAGAGGGGGAACATAGTTGTTGTTGTGGTTGCCCTGGTTGGTGAGTGTGGGTTGGACTTTGGAATTTGTGGATTGAAAGACAAGTGGGAGAGGGAGAGTGAATGTGGGTTCATGTATGTGTAAGGTGGAGATATATGGATGAAGAATTGGAATATATGTGCCCAGGAGACGAAAATGAGTCAGGGAGAAAGAAATGGCTTTTTCGTATGGTTTGGGCGAAACCGTTGCCAAGGGTTATGCCTCTGACCACTTCAGATCTTTTCATCTTATGTCGCCCGCTTCTATATCGAGCCACTATTCTAATGTCGTTTTAGCTCTCGCCTGGTCCCTACACTCAGCCCCTGAGATAGCGTTTTTGTGTATCACCTCCTCTATGCGGCCTGCCCTTTATAGTCGCCGGCAACCCGTCACGCATAGCTCGAGAATAGGCCTCGTTCTTAAAGTCTGTGAAAAAGTTGATGTTCGGGACAAAGTTTGGCGGAACAATGTCGGAAGAGGCATAGAGTAGTTGGTAGCCATTTCACAATGGATCACCGGAGCTAACGGCTTTCCAAAGATTTGTATGATCTATCAGCCAACGTTGGCCACTCTCGAAAGCTTACACGGCATTGCCCAGTCTTGACAGTCTCAAACGTGCGCTACGTCAGCTCTCCGTCTCACCCATTGTAGCTGTTGACTGAGTGCCTCAGGCTCATCGCTACTTAGGGTGAGCATTGCGTAAGCCGAGGTTTATTGTTGACAGCTAACATATTAGTGTCAGCAGACGCAGGGAGAGGATAGGGGAAGAGAAGCTTAGAGTACCTCTCTCCCTTCTCCCTTCTCCCTTCTCTGATGACACGTATTGTAAGCAGATGCTTAGACACTTTAAGCATCCTGAGGTGTAGTATTGATGCTTGAAGCCTCACATATCACCGACTAAGTTTCTTCTCTCTGATGAACCCTATATTATGGTATCAGTAATAGTATTTGTTCGGTCCGGAGGCATCGACCTACAGCTAGCCAGAGCAGCCAGGGACACTGTCCCAAGCATAAAAGCAAAGCCATTCCTTGTCGCCGTACCGTAGCACCGTCGTACGATCTCACGAAGTTCTGGATCTAGCGTCTTTACATAGTCCAAGCTTTCTCTGACTCTCTTTACTATCTGGTCGGCGTCCTTGCCGTCATTCATATGATCGCGTAGCTCAGTCCGGAGCGTTTGCTGTACAACTGTTGCGGAGAGTGATAAGCCCACCACTGAGCCTAGCGAACGAAAGAGGTACGAGCAGGCTGTAGCGACTGCTTGGTCCTCAGTGGAAGCATTCGCTATCAGACCGATCAAGGATGTAGTCACACCAATCCCGTTCGAGAAGCCACATATGACAAGGCCCACCGAGATACCGTAGGTGTTATTGGTGACCAGACCCGTACAGAGGAGGATCGGGATAAAGCCCAAAGTCAAATTTATATACGCGCAGACAGTGAGCCAGTAGTACTTTCCGGTTCTTTGCATCAGTAGACCACCAAAGAGGGAACCAGAGACGCCAGCGACAATTCCTGGCAAAAGTCTTACGCCAGCTTGACTTGCAGAACAATCGTCAACTGCTTGAAAGTAAAGCGGAAGGTAGAATATGGCGGCCAACCAGCCTCCAAAGCTGAAGAAATTGCATAGATAACAAGCAACCAGGCTTCGCTCGAAGATAATACGTTTCGGCGCGAATGGCTCAGCCGCAATCTTGAACTCAACGAGGACAAAGAGAGCGAACAACGGTGCTGAAAGGCAAAGCGAGACAATGGTGATGGTAGCGGACCAGGAGACGTTCGAGCCGGTATCCAGTCCGAGTAGCATAGTGAACACGGCACCTATGAGTACGAAGGCCCCTAGGAAATCAACGCGACCAAACTTGGTTTTCCAATCGGAGACTTCTTGCTTAGGAAGGTTTAGAACAAGAGCAACAATGATGAAGGCGGCAACACACAAGGGGAATTGCCCCAGGAAAGCCCACCGCCAGCTGACAAGATCCGCCAGGACACCGCCGAGTGGAGCACCACAGCCAGCTCCTGAAGCATATATGATGTTGATGATGCCTTGCCATGTCCCTCTTTCTCGAAGTGGCACGATGTCACTCATCATGATCGAAACAACGGTTGTCATTCCACCGCCACCAATTCCTGCAAATGCTCTCGCGGCAATAAGCTCGTTGATATTCCTCGCCAGACCGCAGAACAGGCAACCAATACCAAAGACGGCATAACCAAAGAGGAGGGCCGGTTTCCTCCCAAAAATGTCACTCATCTTTCCATATAATGGTTGGAACGATGTCAGGGTGATAAAATACCTACAAGAGTAAACGTCAGACAAGAGATTATACTCGAAGGGGATTGCTCACGCCGTGGATATCCATGATATATTTTCGAGGGCCTTCAGATCACTGCCAATCTTTCCGTAACATGCTACGATAATGGTTTGGTCTGCTGCAGAGAGGAAGATCTGATTGAGTCAGCAAACTACTCTCAGCCGGAGCTGAATAGGCATACACCGATACCTATTGCAGGCAAAATGTATTTCAGCTTCGCTTTCACATCAGGCATTCCTTCATACTGAGCTGCCCGGTCTGCGTCACTGTTCTGGCTTTCTTCCTCCCCTGCCGGCTTCTGGCTTTTCTTGCTAATTCCATTGGCTTCAACTGCAAGTGGCGGCCTGCCATTGGCACCATTGACAGGGTCTGGCACAGAAGACTCTGCTAGCAATGGAGACGTTTCTGTAGCTTCATCTCTGTTGTCCATGGTTGGCTTCACTCGGAGGTCTGGTGATGCTACCTTTAGGAGACTGCAATAGTGAAAGCTGCGAAGACCAGGCTTGCGGCTGAGGACATAGTGTATAGGATTCCATGCTTGTTCAGCAATTGGTTTGCGTTGAGCGGATGCCGCCGGACTTTACACTTATAATGTCCGAAATCACGTTGATAGATACATCAGGTTTGCCGAGATCACGTGCAGCCCCCATCATGTCAGAATCTCTCACTTCTCTGGCTTCAAGTCATGACTGTATGTGGTGATGAGGGCAGCATAAGAGAGAAGCTTTCTCCAGATGTCTAGGACCAGAGCCAAGAACGATACGATATCCCACGGATCCCGATGTCTCTTTGCCAAATTTGATGGACATGGACGCGCCCATCTATACTCCGTCGTGTCCAGCCATACCTTTTCAGATCTTAGTGAGCAGCTTCCCCAAGATGGGAGTCTTCAGTGAAGCCCATTCGTAGAAAGCAGCGGTCCCTACCCGATCATATGTTAGATAATTGATGGCCCTCTCTTAGTGGATCCTATTCGGTAATTCACAGGTGATGAAAGGGTGATATGATTTTTGCCACAATCCAACTGCTTCGACTGGGTGCCTGCTTCAGTCCAATCACCATCTTATTCCACTCAAATGCAAGGTTTCTTATAAAGCATAAGAGCTCTGCCACGAAACCCTCATGGTGTCGGCGTGTGTCTTATTCGGTCACGTGCATCCTTGCTTGGTGTTATGATTGCTTCGTTGATCAGACTGTCTTTATCATCCATTCATGCATCTACCCATATTGACAACCATATCATAGACGTCCCCTGATAGCTACATAGCTCACAGTTTCCTATCATTTCTTCTGTGCATCTTGATCGAACATTGTACCTCATGTCACCGTCAGCGTCTAGGAAGGCTGAGAGGAAACAGAGCCAGCTAGATCGTTTGGCAGCAATGGCGATTGGAGCACCGATGGCTCCAAGGTAAGCCAGAGAATCTTGTCCAGCGACTCCTATACTGATAAGGACACAAGCTCCAGCATACTACCATTCTTCTTACCGAGGATCATACCAGACTGGGCTGACAGCTGTTGCATCAACAACCACCCTGCTACAAATCTCGATCATGCCTCTATCTACCATGGCTTCTCGTTGCAACGCCTTGCCTGGGCGGTGCAACACGGTGCGGATCCGAAGAGTATCAAGCGATATCTCCAGCCGTTTTCCGCGTTAACGATTGCAACTGAACTTGGCACTGAAGTGAAGGGCGATTCAGGGGGCCCATACTTTCCAATACTGTACTTTGCTGTCGAACGTAATTCGCCAGACATTGTACGAATTCTCTGCGAAGCTGGAGCAAAGCCGGAGCAGAGAATGCGCTCGTCGGGCATAAGCATCATCCGGGTGCCACTTCTAGCGTATGCAATCTTCAGTGCCGAGTACGATCTCTCGGACTCAAATGGAACAGTGATCACGTTACTGGCGATGGGGACCAATCCTCTCGATGTACCAAAGGACATGTGGGAAGATTATCTCAAAGCTCCCATCAAAGACAACGCTGGTCCGGTGGAACATGAGGACACGCAGGATCTATGGTGCACTCCAGATCTAAGGGCAGCTCTTTGTAGGAACCTCAAACTCGCACAAAGATATTTTCTCTGGAATGCGGTGCGAATCGAGCAGCCGAATGCAAGAATGAGACAGTTCGCACGCGCGGATAAGATCACTCCCTTATTCGAGATACCATACCATATGATCGGCCAGCAACAAGCAACCAAACAGGTCATAGAATGCATGCGGAACCATGCTAACCTCAATATTGCGAAACCTTTGGTACTGCTCTTCACGGGTCCTAGCGGTCATGGGAAAACGGAGCTAGCAAACCGCGTGGGCGATCTCTTATCGCTGGAAACCTTGCGAATCGACTGCACAGAGATGAGCCAAGAAGAAGATATGTTCGGATGGATGGGCGGCTATCATAGTACTTCTACAGGGACTCCGCTGAACAATTTTATTGCGAAATGGACCGGCCAAAGAGCTCTCATCTTCCTGGACGAATTTGATAAGACAACTGTTGACGTCCGCAAAACGCTGCTGTTACCATTCGAAGACGGCTTCTACAGAGATCGCCGCACCCAAAATGCTCTGGACGGCTCCAAATTCATATGGGTCCTCGCGTCCAATCTTGGGTCTTGGACAATCAACGAATTCTGGGCCGAACATCTCAAGGATCGGAGCCAGGACCAGCAAAAGAAAGCCCCTTACCATAAGCTTGCGACAACACTACAACATGTTGTCACAGCCAGTTTCGGAGCACCCATGATGGGGCGTTTGACCATGATCGTCCCATTCCTGCCATTTGACAAAGGCGAACAAGCTGTCGCCGCTTACAAATTCATGCGCGAAATGTGGAATGAGCGGAAGAAGCCAATCAGCGTCATATCGAACGAGCTGGTACAGCACATACACGTGACTTATATCGATGACGGACAGATCGCCACGTACCTGGCGAAACATGGTTACAGTATCGAAACAGGCGCTAGACCGCTTGCGAATACCGTGAACAGGGAGATTGGCTTGAGATTGACCGATCAGTTCTCAAGGGAAGACGGCGAGGTGGTTGACGCGATGAATGACCTTCCGCTCCCGAATTATGATGTTCGTGTGGTGACGTTGGATGATGACTCGGAAGAATTGCAGGTCAGGAGGTTCGGCTCGAAGCAGGTTCTCGTGAACCGCGACTGTCTTGATGAATGATCCATGGTACACTCGGTGCTGTTGAGGGGTATAGAGCGTTGTGAGACACGAGAAAATCATGTTGATCAGGATAGATACACCTCAGCGTATGGGTCTTCGTAGAATAGACCCTGCAAATACAGGTAGTCGATTGTATCACTTCCAGCCACCTCAAGTGAAACGGACGATTCGATCGAAAGGGAAGCCTGGGGCGTGATAGCTCTTCCAGGACTTTCGACGAGAACTTCGCATTTAGACCCCAACTCGAGCGTCGAAAAGCACAGTCTGCCCCCTTTTCTCACGAGCGACTTGCCTTTATTACGTGACGTAGACCCTACAAATACAAGCAAGCAACCATCTTGAGTCCTCACCATCTTATATAATACACCATTTACCCAACCCTCCCGTCAAAACCCTTCGCATTTAGACCCCAACTCCAGCGTCGAAAAGCACAATCTATCCCCTTTTCTCACGACCAATCTACCCTTATTACGTGACATAGACCCTACAAATATGAGTGACCAGCCATCTTGAATCCTCACCATCTCATATTATTCGTACCATCTAACTAGACCTCCCGTGAAAAACTCCTCATCTAAATCCCAACTCCAGCCTCGAAAAACACAATCTGCCCCCTTTTCAAATGACATACCCCCCTTTCCCACCACCTCATTCAAATCTCACCATTTACCCAATACCCCTGTCAAAAACTCATCCAAATTCCAACTCCAGCGTCGAAAAAGACGATCTGCCCCCTTTTCTCACACGCAACTCACCCTCATCACCCCAATAAACACGCAAAGTACGAAACCCACCAATAGGTCTTCGCCCAAAATACCCAGAACACCCCACTGAGTTGAGCGCACCATATCATAATCCCTGCCATACCTCAAAATCCCACGTCCGATTCCACCATATCATCAGCACCGCCTTTACAACATATAAGCCTCAACTTGAAGGTTGTAATCCCTCCCTTCAATATGAAGTACAGTATTGGTGTCAATGCTTCGTGTTCTGTGCGCCGTGTTGTGCCGGCCGCTGGGCCACTGTCGACCCGAGTTGCCGTCCTCAGTATCCAACACGCCCGGTGCCAGTCTACTAGGCTGAGGAGTTCGATAGATTCATCGGGGAAGCCTTGGTCGACCTCGACGGCCCCCTCAGGCTGGGGTTCGGCGCAAAAAAAAAGTATTCAGGTGCGCCGATGATGATTTGGTGCATTGAGCATACGGTGGATCGGTAGCCTCGCTCGTCCCCTTCCACGGCAAACGAAGGCGGCAGTCTTTGATCATACCAAGTGTTGCAGTCGGGGTCTGTCAGATACTCGAGAATCGCTTTGATTGGATATGAGACGGCATCTGAGATATTCAAGGGGAAGGGCTATCCTAGTGTTAGACGGTAAACGCAAACCTCCTTGGAAGACTTAGCAGCGGGCTTAGGTAGCGGCCTGTGCTGGATCGAAGGCTTACAGTAGTCGTAGGGGTAAACGGCCGGCCTGGAGCGCTTTGGAGAGGGAGGGTCTCCTTTGAATGCTTAGCTTCACCTTGGGTATCATCCCGAGCGTCGACATCTAGATCCTTGCGAAACCTTTTTGAAGATAGCTTCGTGGCTCAGCTCTGGCCTTGCCGTTTGGCAGCATAAGACTATTTCCACGTAATATCCACCAGGAACTCACTCCCCTTGAAAAGCCATCCAACCCCCAACCCCTCCTTTTCTGCCATTTCCACTAACCTTGCCACCTCCTACTCATCCCACTATTCAACCCAACACCAACCCATCACGACTTCAAACATCAAAGTATCTATACCCTCTCCAAAGCGCAGCGTAAGACAGACCCTCTCCATAAAGCCAGCCGCCACATCACACTCCTCCCCAAAATCGCAGCCCATATCATCTCCACAAGACGAGGAGTGTCAGTGGCGTTGAGTGATGTATACAACATAGGCGAATCTGGTTGTGGAAGATGTTGTTCCACTTTCTCCGCCCATTGCAGGGATGAGCTAATGTGTGCTCGGGTTCAAATGCCGAGGATACCGCAAGCGATATATATAGAGAGAGAGATATTTGTGGAGGTCGGTTGGTTGTTTCAGTACCAGCCAGCTGGTCCGCTATAGACACCCATGTATTCGGTGGTCCAAGAACCACGGGCTGCCTCTCGCACCTCACCGGTTGCGCCGGTGGCCGCTGCTTTGAGATCTGCCCGGATTTCTTGAAGACTTTGGCCTAGATAGTCACCGTCTTTCGCCAGCAATTCTAAACGCCGTAGCTATATATATAGTTCATTAGACGACCATGTTCTTCTGGTAAACGTGGCCTCAGAACAGGCGCAGTTGAAATGTAAACCTTGTCTAACGCTTGGACAACTGCTCGATACGCTTCTCCAGGAGCCTCTCCATCCAGAGCGACCTTATAATCATCTTTGCGAAGCTGTAGGAAGTCTTGAGGTCGGGGAATGATCTTTCGCTTTTGCGCCCCGTTGATATATCTTAGCCCCTGCTGGAGGCGCTCTCGATCGTAGCTGGCTCGATCTTCTTCGGGTTTGGGAGGTTCTTCAACCTCCTGTTCCTCGTCTTCAGAAGGTAGGAGGACACCGGTATCCGCTCTTGCTCGCTTTTGCGGTCGTCCTTCGTCGTCGGACCCATCTCGTTCTCGCACTCGCTTTCTGATTTCTTCGACGTGATGATCGTGAACTGTGTCACTGTATGGATCCAAGACTGGTGCTGGAGTTTTCAAAGACAGAAATGATCGAATTGAGGAGGTAATGTAATGTAATGCTAAGGGTAGATTTGGAGTGGGAAATACAACGAATGCGAGCTGGAGTAAAAGCAAAGAATTGGGTCATGAATCCATATATATCTATATATTAGAAATCTAAACTCCTGGAAGTAAAAGTCATGAGAATTATATATATAAAGTATTGTCAACGTCAAGACATTCAAAGTCAATTAGGATAGATAGTACTTATTCAAACGAAGTATCTGTGCTGTGAAAACGAGAATCACCCTAACCTCCTTTGTACCTGAGATAGAAATAGATACTCTTCGATGGCTCGTCGTGATGACGGACGTGTGATGAGTTCTTATGTGCTTGTCACTGAGCAGAAAGCCCTGCACAAGTGTGAGGCAGAGAAGAAAGAGAGCCATACAATCGAGAAAATTGTTCCTGACCAATTCAATAGCTATTCAGTGGAGCTCGTAAATCTGCTCGAAAGGTTATGTATAACACCGAAAATGATTTGGAAGTGACAAAGCCATTGCGCGGTAGTGCGCTTCTGTCAGTGGAAGTGGTTGGTCGTCGCCCGCTCTTACTTGCCCGGCTAGACTCCTATAATAGATATTGAGACTCAGGCTACCCACGAAATAAAGTCAAATTCTGAATAAGACTTCGAAAAACTCTGCACAGGGAACTCCGTCAAATTAACCCACTTGAACAGATATAATAGCAGTAACTATTGGGTTTAGAAGGCTCAACATGTGGCAACAACTCCATGCCTTCCTCGTCCTCAGCACCGTCTTACTCTCCGAAACATGTGCGATGAATCTTCCTCAGTTGAATGTCACCTCATTAGCAGCTATAAGCCAACGAGATTGTTTCCCGCGCAAGTCATTTCAACGACAATCTCTTTTGATTGATGACTGTATCCTGGCCATTAATGAACTTCCTCAAATATACTTCGACGGCTCTTTCCACAATGGCGCTCCTTATGACCCATTCAGGCTCCCATTGGAAAGGACAACTCACACCTGTACGATAGATATAGAATTGGACGGCAGCTCTGCGGATAGTCTCCCTGGAGGTTGGGGCGCGGTTGCTCGACTGGCGAGTGAATTGGCGTATGAATGCGCTTATGAAGTACGGCCAACTTCGCCACGTAGGTGGTGTCGAGGGGGTGCTGCAAGGTTGGGCAAGAATTCGAGGATCATTGTGAGCTTGAGATATGCCAGAGGACGTGGTGCCACGGGGACTTTGACATCTTCTCGAGCGTGACAACGGGAAGATCATTCACAAACGGCTTTCACATACTTTGCATCTTCGAATATAGCCCCTCGACATTCACTCTACTACTGCGAGGAGTCTCATTGTCGTGCCCGAGAGGTCACTCTCCCTTGAATGTCAACGACGACTCGAAGCGCCTCGGTATGGGTGTGTTCCTGATGCTCTTCTTTGTATACCACACGCACCTCAATCTTCATCGTCTGCAGCAAAGCAGAGCCATGATAGTGTCACCAATAGCTTGATCCCAGATCCAAGCCACAGCACGAGCGCCAGGCTCTGCCCAAGACGTGAAAGCCAACCAGCAGATATTCCTCCCAAAAGTATCATTGTGATTGCTCCTACTCTTCTGTTTCTTTTGGAATTTCGCCATCTGAATAATTCCGTGTCGCTCGCCAGATCGTTGTAAACACTTGTCAGCACTGTTGTTGGGATCTCAGTGAAGCCCAGGGCCTTCGCGGTGACAATTTGTGCGCCAGATTGGGCTGCTAGGAATGGTATGGCGATGAAGATGCGCTTGCTTTCCACAGTTGAAACAGGCACAGTGTTGGTGTGGACCATGAGGGCTGCGGCGGTGATGGAGAGGGTCTGGAGGAGGAAGGACATGAGAAGAGTGATGCGGCGTGTAGCGCCAATTGCCGTATATATGCGTCCCGTAACCATGGATCCCAACATGAGGGAGAGGATGGAGATTGCTGAGCGAGCCCATTTGAGACCATCGGTGCCAGCGGGCAGATTGGCCGTGCTCAAGGCCAGGAAGATGGTGTTACCTGGGTATCGTCACTATCCACGCAGTGTCCACCAAGTGAGAGAGTATACCGGTTTGCATTCCCATGAAGACCCTCCATGCATTGTAAGAGCCCGCATCTACCAAGCCAGTGATGAAGCAGCATGCAAGCAACGGGAGGTAGGCGTTCTGGACGCGAATATTCTGCGTGAAGTAGTGATGGATTCGATCTCTTGGAGGCAATCGTTTTACGCTCAGCAGCGGCGTCGTCTCTGGGTCCTCCATGGCGTAGCGTATTTGACATGTACTGATTATCCTCGGTTAGGAAGTTTTGTCAAATGTGATTCTACGGCAATGCACATGCACAGCTAGAATATTCAATGTCTCTCGAAATTCAATCTCAAATCAGATAAATATGAAGGAGGGAGTAGTGAAGAGTTTATTCATTGCCGTACTGTACTACTCACAGCGGTTCACTACGATTGAGCTTTGATCGAATCGTTCAGTTTGGGTAGAGTCAGGTGAGGAGGCCCACCCTTTTGATCTTTACTGCAACGTCCCAGTGATTATGTTTTGACAGAAAGATGATAATGGTTACAGGGTCATGTGCATGATACGATTGGAGCAGCAGCTTACAGCCAATTCGTATGCCCAGAAGCAATTCTTGTATCATCTCAATGACTGAAGAGGGACTGGAATAATCTTGTGGTATTCGCAGGAGATCTGAATTCCCATGTCTAGCTATACACTTCCTTGTCCACGGTGTCCTCCCCCCTGATACTACGCCACCATTCACTTTGCCGTACAAGTTCCCCATCCTCACCACCGAGCAAAGCCCAATACTTCTTCTCGAACCACACCTTTGCCTCCCAACTGCGGACGTCCCACGGCGTCCCCGTCGAGGCATATCCGGTGGAGTCGTCTCGATCCCTCCTCCCGATACCTGCACCTCCCCAACACACCAAACCGGTAAGTATGTCGTGGAAGAACTCATCTTCGTCAACCTCTTCCTGATGGGTGATAAGATTTTTCCGCAGCGTTGGGAAGGGTAGAATATCTATGTATGGATGATGCTGGATCGTGATCTGTTCGCTCCTCGGCCGCAAGTCTGGCTTCAATGTCTTGAAGATTTGCTGCGCTGTGTAAACAATGTTTGCCTTGATCATATCATCTGCCGAATCCGCGCTAGACTGGAAGAATGGTGAGAGAGATTGGTCGGCACAGATCATCTCCTCTGATACGCCGACATACAGTCCGAGATTATACAATGCAGCTGCGATGCAGACTGATTCGATGCGAAGGTTGTTGATATATGGATCTGCCGCAGTCACACTCGGACCAAGGCTGAGTATCTTGACCCCGCGATAGCTGAATGGATCTGGACCTTGTGTTTGTATCTGGACGTGTGGACTGGAGCAGCCGCAACCAATAGTAGTCGTCCAGTATGGATCGAGGCCGTCATTATGGTTACTACTAAGGAGAAGGTGGGGATCGACATGTGTTGGAGAATCCCATATGTTCTGTGGTGATGGGATGTCATCGGACTGTAGGACAAGATCCTGACATTCTCCCGGACTCGACGAGGGAGAAATGCTAACAGATCCGCCCAAAGCATCATAAGACGAGAGGCTCTGTGCAATGCCATGGGTTGCAATGCCGGATGAGCCATGCGTTGTAACGGCCTTACACAGGCCCATGCTCGCAGTCGGTGCATTCTCAATAGTACGGCTTGGCGCGGCAGATGCTGCAAGTTCTTCGAGATGATCCAGGCGCTCACGAAGCTTCTCTCCTAGACAGACAATCAGTATTCATTTCCCTCGAGATGCCCGTGCTCGAGATCCATGAACTGGTGACATGCCGATGCCAGAGAAGACCTACACTCACGGTACTTCTTTTGGGCTTGAACGTTCTGTTGCCGTCTCTTCTCCGGGTCACGGCGAACTGGCTTCCGCTGCTCCTTGCCTTCGCTTTTGCTCCGTTGCATTACCTCTCGAGTCTGTGATGGCATGGTGTTAGTAGATGAACTGGATAACGAATGTCAATATTTGAACAGCAAACTTGGCAAAGATGCGGCGGCAAATGGCTGACGTGAGCCACGGTTTCAGCCACACTGTCGGCCATTTCATCAGCCACGTAATTTTCTACCGGCGTTTCGACAATCAGATGCTACAGGGATAAGCTGTACTTTGTTCCCTAATACAAACAGACCGTCAGACCAATCTATCCATTTAGATACACAACGAACCTCAAGGTGCCGTTATCATCCCCAGCTGTCCCTTCATCCTACACCTCCCCATCTGACGCCTGTTGTAGGTCTAACCCAATGCCCAATACCAGGAACGCGTGCAAGCCAAGTCCATCAGTCCCGTCACCAGACTGTACCAATCTTCCGTGCCAAAATACCTTCTCGTGCCACTGGATAGTCTGATAATGTCTTTCAAATTATATATGCCACGATCACCAAGTCAGTCAAATCCCATCCGCTGATGCATACTCTTGCGCCATGGGACAGAACGGTCACTGTGAATCACATAAATGTGCACCGCTGTCTGCAGGATGAGTAGGTTAGTAGGGAGGTAGATAGCGAGATGTACCGGAGCAAAAAGATGCATGTAGAAAGGTTGGTGTTATCCTGACTGGTATGCTGTTGGCGCAGACTCATGAGGGGATCTGATCGCCCTTGTCGCAGTGTCAACGAGAAAGATCGTTTCTAGTAATCAATGCAATCCCGGCAATGAGGTTAGCATCCGTGGTTTCAGGGCCGCCATGGTGATCATAACCCGACACATACAACAACGACAACAACCATGATAACACGGTGACTTTGAGAAGTACGATTGGTGTAAACCCTTCATAGCTAAGTGCTATGTCTGCACGCATTTATACGATGCGACACTTGCTAGCGTCCATAATCGCTGGATAACAGCTTGCCGTCAGGCAGGTTGGATCTGGAGCAAAAAAGGTAACAGGGAAATTGCGATGCAGTTGCGGGCGGTCCTCATGAAGAGGAGGTCTAGAGAAAAGGTCGGCCATGAGGTCAAGCGAGAGGTACAGGCAAGTATGAGAAAGAAGAGAAGTTCGGTTTCCACAGTTGGCGTTCAGGGATGAGTCGGTAAAAGACGTCCAAAGCGTAGAAGCGAAGTTGGGTAATTTCAATTTCTCAATAAGCTTGATTATTAGAGAGTAGTGAAAGTGTATGATAGCTGCTGGATGAAGTATGGATATGAAGAGTGCCGTGGCAGAATATGGGGAACGATTGTTATTCACATGTGATCCGCGAGCATAAGGCGGATGTCTCGACACATCATCTGTGGCTTTGTCAGCCATCTATGACTTTATCAGCCATTGGAAATTGAGACAAAGCAGACATGGGCACTCGCACCACTGACAGTCCTAGGGTCAAGTCATCATCTCAGCTCAACCCTGAAATCTCAAGGATATTGACAGATTGTGGATGATTTGAGGGGTGTTAGATTTGGCTGATAAAGCCACAAATAATGAATCTTTTGGGTATATGTTGGTGCCACTTCACGCCACGTCCCACCATTTGACATTGCTGTCGTCGATACAACAAATTCGTAACAACTTCTCCGTTGCTCTTCTTATATGAGTCGTGAGAGGCCTTGAGCTGTATCCTCGACATCGACTAATGAAAGCAACAGCCTTGCTCCAATCATCAGTCAGAGCCAAGTAACAGATCAAGCCGACATCATGATCCCAGAATATGCCCACGCCAATGGTGAACAACAGGTACACGAATACGCCTCTGGTCTCCTTGATCCGAAGAGTGAACCAAGCTCAACGCATACTCCATCAACACTCCCAGATGTGGCCTACGAGAAGGAAGTCGGCAAGAACACGATCAATGGTAAGGATGAAAGGCAGGAAAAGCCAGACCTGGAGGAAGCAAAGCCAGATGAGTACCCGACTGGAGCACGACTCATCTTCGTCGTCCTCGCCCTGGTACTAAGTATCTTCCTTGTGTCTCTCGACCTGACAATTGTCGCTACAGCCATCCCCAAAATCACAAGCGATTTCCACGGTCTCGACGACGTCTCTTGGTACAGCGCCGCCTTCTTCATGACCATCGGCGGGTTCCAGTCAGCATGGGGCAAAGCCTACAAGTACTTCCCACTTAAGACCAGTTTTCTAATTTCGATTTTCATCTTCGAACTCGGTTCCCTCATCTGTGGCGTCGCTCCTTACAGTACGACTCTCATCGTGGGTCGGGCCATCGCCGGTCTCGGCGCAGCTGGAATCGGCTCCGGCGCATACACCATCATTGCTTTCTCGGCCGGACCAAACAGACGTCCTATGTTTACGGGGATCATAGGCACGAGCTATGGGATTGCGGCTGTCGTTGGACCGCTGATGGGTGGGGCGCTGGCAAACCGGGTTAGCTGGCGATGGTGTTTCTACATCAACCTGCCCATCGGGGCAGTTTCGGCGCTCTTTATCCTGCTATTCTTCAAGGCGCCTAGCGCCGCTAAGCCCAAGGCTGCAAGCGTCCGCGAGAAGCTGTTGCAGATGGACCCTGTGGGCGTGGTTCTTGTTATGGGCGCAGTGATCAGTTACATCCTCGCCCTACACTACGGCGGTTTGATGCACGCCTGGGACTCGACCCAGGTAGTGGGCCTGCTGGTCGGCTTCGTCGTACTCTCGTCTGCCTTCGTGGTGTGGGAGTGGTGCCAGAAAGATAGGGCGATGGTGCCGTTCCGCTTAGCCGGGAACAGAGTGTACCTCGTGTCGTCGATATTTGCATTCTTCTTCTCCGGAGCGTACTTCCTAATCATCTATTACCTACCCATCTACTTCCAGGTCATCGATAACGTCAGCCCGGAGATGAGTGGCGTGCGAAATTTGCCTCTAATTCTGGCTGTCACCATCTCCATGCTCGCCAGCGGCGCTTACATCTCCATCACCGGCATCGCGGCACCGATCATCGTCTTTGGTACTGCCTTAGGGACGGTATGTGTGGGGTTGCTCTATACATTGGATATCGGTAGCGGAATGGGGAAGTGGATCGGGTATCAGGTCATCGGAGGTGTCGGCTGGGGTATTGCATCCCAGATCCCCATCATCACGGTGCAGGCTACCGCCCCTGCTGCGGAGCTGGCCGAGGTGACGGCCATCCTTCTCTTCTTCCAAACTGTTGGTGGCGCCTTCATGGTCTCCGCCGCGCAAGCCGCCCTGGTCAATGTGCTCGTCAAGGTTCTCCGTCACTCAGCCCCGGGCGTCGACCCTCTGACTGTCGTGCACACTGGCGCAACGGACCTGCGGAAAGTCTTTTCGGTGGACCAGGTGAGTGGGATCTTGATAGCTTATATGAGCGGGCTCAAGATCGCGTTCGCCATTGGGTTAGCCTCGACCGGAGTGGCTTTCGTCATCATCACGTTGTTTCAGAGGTGGAACAGGCTGAACACTGCTGCTATAGCTGGTGGTGCGGCAGCTTGATTGTCCAGAGAGTGTATATAGACATAAGTAAGTTCTCTCGTGGCAATCCTAGGCGCGTCTCGAGCGATAGTTGTAGAGTAGATTGGTCTTGTACGAGGCGAAAGAGACCGTCGTCGACTGGATGATGATACTGGCTCCTGCTTCATAATGTTCATTCATAATGTTCATTGGGGTCGAGATGACCTATGCTCCTCATAGCTCATAGAGTCACCATGTCATTGCTGTTTCTTGAAAGGATATGAGACGTCAGATAATTCCTTGCACTACTTTATTTTTGTATTTTTAGCTGTCTTCCGAGGCGGAACATTCCCGAGCCTCGGATGAGGGAGGGCATTCCGAAGTCCTTTGCATAAAGTAGCTCCAACCTCACTGAGATATCTACCTTACGAGAAGCGACGTGATGCAGCCCGGTCCTTTTCAGCTATTCATCATGTAAGTCTTGAGTTGCAACTTTTTGAAGTAATCGACTAGGACTCCTTTGGTGAAATGGCAAAAGTTGCCAAGACGCTTAAATCATCTTATTATGGTATTTGTAGTATATTTTAACATCTTCTACTATGATGACGGTAGTGGTGTTCGGCTGTATGGGAGCAGTGGGCTTTCAAATCACAGACACCGCTTGTACTTCGACGACCATGTGAAGCCTACCGTCTCCCGATGATCAGTTTAAGTATGTATTAAATTTATGCTGATCATCTTGATTGAACAGATGCAAGACTAGCCATTGTTTCAGTGAATCTCCCTATGTCACTGGCAGACGTTAGCGCCCTAGAAGCTCTGTTGCAGCTAATTCCTGGCTCATGTAACACACAAAATGTCGGACTATACGCTCTTTCTCCGTGCGCTTCAATACCAACGTTCTCAGCAAAGGACTGGAACATCGGAAGTTAAGTCGTTGATTGGGCGGAATATATCAAAACGACCACTGCATACCGTATCTAACATTGCATTCATCCACACACGACACTAAAATATCGCATCCTCACTTTATAACTAACCCCCGTTTCACATCCTCACACGACATATCCGCACCCTCCACCAAATCATACACGCACCCCCCACGATCCCCCTCCCACACAAACCCCGCATACCCAATCCCCATTTCTCCCCACCCCCCATCATTGACCTGAAAAACCATCGTCTTCTTCTCCCTTATATACGCCTCCGCAACCTGACTCAGCCCCGTCAGCGCCGACAGCAGCACTCCGTACGTCATCTTCCCCTTCGAGTCCTGCACGTACACCTCCATCCGCGTCGTCTGCGGCGCAAACGACCACTGGCCGCCCGCGAGCGGGCCGTCGCTGTTGCGCGCGAGGTAGTTGGTCAAGTTCGTGACGGCTTGGGCGAGGGCGCCTCTGGTGTCATACCATTGCCAGGGTGGTTTGGACACGGTGCCAACGCCGAAGAAGGTGTAGGTTGAGGTGTTGGGCGTGCACCAGACGTAGTCCATGAAGGGCTCGTTGGAGCCGGAAAGGGGCGGCGGGGTGACGAGGCGGTGGTCGTAGGCTGGGCCTGGGACGTCGGAGGGGTGGAGGAAGCTGAGGTTCGTTTATGTCAACTGGGTGTTCCATGCTTCCGTGAAGGGTGTTAATGGGGGTTGACGTGGGAAGACGAAGTGATGGACGTACTCTCCTGCAACGACCGAGGGCGCGTTGCCGCATTTCAATTTGTATCTGTTGTCTCGTTGTTCTAGGTCGGCTGATGATTTTGAGGTATCTTTGAGGAGAGCCGCTTGAGCTGAAAGAGCGACTGCAGCAACTGCTGATAGAACGAGCGTGGTGAATGAGACCATGATGCAAATATAAAGAATGAGGCCGGTCTGACTAGCTGTGAAGTTGGAATCTTGCTCAAAGCATGAATGCAACAAGTGTCCAGTCTGCGCTAATCACTCGAAGCACGAATGTAATGTGTCCACTTTGCGCCACTCACGTAGTCCATGCCACTCGCGCAAATCTTCAGACTGAAGCGACTTCCTCCCGTGGATCATTTGGCGCAAGAAGTCCCCGATGAAAAACGGGAAAGGCGCTTCTGGGAGTGAATCGCATCCGAAAGGCGCTTCTTCCAGCATCGGAAACCAGAATATACCACCTGGACTCAGTCTTCATGTATGTCAACCTCGTTCCAGACGAGAGATGATCCTATCCCCTTTCCAAGCATCACGGAACAGAAACATTGGCCGGAAGCTGCAGCGACCCAGCACCAAGGACAATGCTCCTTAATGTCGTGCTATACACATCTCGACTCTCATACACAGAATGGATGTGCATCTCCGAGAACAGCTGCTTCCGTACCATAGCCCGAGGGACATTTGCAAGAGCCTTGATCATATTATCCCATTTCAGCAATATATTCGGCCGTTTCGGCTCGCATGGGTAGGCCGTGTTGAGCATTCGGAAATGGTAGGACCATAGTGTCGCTACCTGATCGCTTGGTGGCACGGCTGGCATACTCATGATGCCTAGGATAGTGGTGAAGATGTCGTCCATGGGTATGATGGAGCCGCAGAATCTGAGATCCACTGTCCAGGGTCCATCGGACAAGACGTTATCAGTTGTGGTATCTTTCGCTATCGACACTAGAAAGCGTGTGATGTGGGATATGGACGTATCCGACATCTTTCCCATCCCAAATGAGAGTGGAGACAACGGTCTGGTACTTGTCTGCCGTCATCATGTTATACACGGTCCAAAAGTGGCCTCGGACAGCGATACCGCGTTCCAGTACGCCTCGGTCTTGCATGGGTGATATTTGAATCTCTGGGTAGCTATACAATGCGACTAGTAAATTCTTCCGATAGCTTCGTCATATTCTTCCAAAGCCAACCTCCTCATCGTGAAAACAGCAAGCATCAAACATGACAGTTGCGGAAGGCGAGTATCGTGGAACTTTGCATCGAAGCTGAAACGTGGGTCATACATCTCACCACCCAGAGTCTGAGAAGCGTTTAGCTCAAAGGTATTTAGTGTAGTCGGAAGGGCGTGTGCTGGCAAGGCTTTTGTTTCAGGCGTCTCTACCGTGGTAGAGCCGAGACGAGTGCCAAAGTTGCCAGGTTATGGGATGATAGTGAGGCGATTGCGTACAACCTTGTCCTACTAGTCCTTATAACGTGTGCTGTAAGATATCGGCGCAGCGTGAGTACAGAAGCGAGACATGTATGATGATGAATCATGGTACTGAGAACGTTGAGGGACCGAATTGGAATAGATACAAAACACCTCACGGGAATTTCTTTCGAAAAAAACGACGTTACTGCAAAACAAACCCCAAGTGCCAGACATAACAGCACATAAATCAACGAAAAAACCCCGATCGATAAGTTTCATCTCTTGATATCAAGCCCCGAAGACTATGAGAGGTGACTGAGGCGAGAGCGAGGTGAATGAGAAACCCCAAGGCGTCTGGCACGAAGTCAGGATATTAGTAGTGCGGACTTAGATCTGTCATTCTCCTGATAGCTTTGTTCCATCAAGGCCAGACCTTGACTAACTCTTGCGCAAAGTAGGGTGAAAGAGGTCAGAATTAGTTCTGATACGTCGAACCCTGATCTGTGGATCCATGCGATTGAGGTCCGATCTGAAGTTGACGTACTAGACCGAGAATATTTGAGGCGTAGCAATAGAACTATACGGCAAGCCTACTGCAGTAACTCAATGGAATCGCTGACTGCGTCTTCTTGGTAAGATCAAGGGAGAGCATCTAGTCTGCTGTTAGTTGAGGCATAATAACTGGATATAGGAGGTATGGAGCCTCCAAGTCCGTTCCTGTTGGCTGATGTCTGCACAAAACAGAACCTGAACGGCAATCCGTCCCCTTGATGCCGCCAGTCAGGCTACGGGAGCCACTGTCGCTCTCGAAATCCCTCCAGGGGCAAGTCAAAGCCTGCTGGCTTTTTTGTACGTGTGGTTTATCTTATCTTAGCGCGCGGTTCGGGCCCTAGCCCTAATTTTGTAGCTTGACCTTCAGTGCTTCGGACTCCAAACCATTCAGCCCCAGACACTTGATCCCTGGATATGGCTACGAGTAAGGCTACCATTCTCATAGTGCCCCAGGTGTCTCAACTGACTTTCTACAGAGAGACAAGAGCGCCAGTTAGAGCGCCAACGCGGTGCAGGGTAAGCCCACGATAAGCCCTCAATGAATCAACATTACACTGACCGTTCATTAGCACCCGTCAAATTAAGAACGCAGGATTTGATCTCCTGTTCCCTGGTCAGGAAAAGATTGCATATGCTCCATTACAGCCACATGCATCGGGAAGGTCGGATAGGACTCCCCTGCCAGAGCTTCTCCCTCAGCCCTCGAGAAGGTCTCGTGCAACTCCTAGGCCGGCACTTCCTCCTCAACGATCTACTCGACGAACACCTGCGCCAGAAGTATCAACAGAGCAGCCTTCATCCAAAGTAACGTCATCCATACCAAATATTAAGAAAAGAGGCAGACCTAAGATCGTTCGGGGTGCTGAGGAGGGTGGGCTGGATGTTGCACCTAAGAAGCGAAAGCTCAACACCACGTCCAGACGCAAAATATCACCAAAAGAGCCGACAGCTGCGGACGACGAGCTCACCCCTCCTGAAATGCAGGCCAAGGACTCTCTGCTGCTTGATCACCACGCAAGTTCACTGCCTACAATAGGGATAAAAAAGCGGAGGAAACGTAAATCAATTGGGCAGCAGTCCATCAGAAAGGCAAAGTCGCAAAGCAAGGAGACGCTAACAACTCCACAACTGCCGCAGAAGAGAGGTCCCAGACCGAAGTCTTCTCAGCCATTGCAAGTCGTGATGACTCCGACACCAGAGCCTCCAGGGTATTCAACAATTGTTACATCAGGCATTCAGGATCGGGAACAATCTCAGGCTACGGAATTGGCTAAGGCTGTTGAAGGAGGGACTGGGGATGGTGAAAGGCTCAAGGACCGAAGGGATGAAGTGGGAACCGCTCAGCTGAAGTCCGACACAAAGAGACGGGAGTCTATCCGGAAGAGAACGAGAAGACGAGTGAATTCTGAGAACGCCAAAGAGCATGTTACCGATTTATCGAATGGGGAAGCTACCTCGGCCGAACGAGTACAACCAAAGACAAAAGCGAAAAGAGGTCCCAAGCCTGGAAAAATCGCGAAGACACTTGAGAAAGCTGAGCAGTTGCAAAACCCTACAGAAGAGTATCAAGCCGAGGACTCTCAGTCAGGCGAGAAGGTTACTGGAGATTCAGAAGAAGCAGCCGGCGAAACAAGTCAGGGAGTAACGTCCGTTACGAAGGTTACTGGGTCGTGGAACAAGCCCAAACCAAGGAGGAAGAAGCGCAGGTCAATCGGGCAACAAATCGGAAGACCGAAAAAGAAAGCCACAGATATTGCTATTCCTAGTGGCCCGATGGAAAGGGAAGCTCCCGTCACTAAGACAGCCAAAATCCCCAAGTCAAGAACGCTGGTCACCGCTCCGTCATCTACCAGGCCAAAGGCTAAGAGTAAGAGATTGCCCATGCCCGCCGAGGAGGTTGTCCCCATAGCCACCAACAACACACCCAATGAGCCACCAGAAGCAGTTCCAGCCCAAAAGAAACGTGGGAGGCCACGCAAAGCCGACGCTTCAAAACCCCCACCACGCACCACAAAACCCACTCACCTTCGCATCCAAAAGCCCAAACCAACAAAAGCCACCACCGCCCGCAACCCCCCCAAAAACACCATCCCCATAACCTTCTACGCCCCACCCTCCCCTTCCACAGCCGAGCCAGACACCCTGCACGACCCCCTTTCCAACCCCGCCCCCAAAGCACCCATACCAAAAACCATAAACGCAGTCGACGTCCTCTCCCAAACCTGTCTCGAAATCCTCGCCCAAACCAGCACCTCCCTCGCCGAAAAAGCCGACGTCTTACCGGATCAAAAGGCAGTATTCAACCGCCGCAAAAAGACCGTAGATCTCTACAGCGACGAACTTCAAGACCGACTCTTCCACCTAACCACAACGCTGAATACGAACACTTCGCTGACTGCACAGTTGCGCAAGGCGGTTGCGGAAGAGCGAGCGCTGAAGAAAGTGGTCAGATCTTTGGAAGCCGAGCGTAAAATCATGAAGCAGAGGCGTGAAGAGGTGGTGAAGGCGAAGAAAGCAAAGGAGTTGGAGAAGATGTTGGAAGGGATCGAGCACGCTGTGAGGAAGGGGCGGGAATTGGAGGCTGCGGCTATGGTGGAGGAAGGATAAGGGGCTTTCTATTCTGAGCCGATAGTTCCGAGAGGGATGTTTGTTGATGCTGGGAGGAGATGTAGGGAGCTGATGGGATTTATGTTGATGGGCTCTGGAGGGTGTTGTGTAAGCATGCAGTCTGGTACGGATATGAGATATTCTATTCGGCGAATGAAGACAAGTCACGATAGCTTCCTTTCTGGAAGAGCGATCGTTTGTGTTGTAAACATACGGGTCTTGAAACGTTTTAATGGGTCGCTCTACCAGTTCTATGGATCTCATACCTCAACACCATTGATCTTTCACCAATCTTCATGATGACAGCGAAGATTGTCTGACATCCAGACTCATATCCGCTGCCCCGCTAAGAAGGCCAATTTACAAAATACAACAGATGTCCGCATAGGTCCCGAACAGTCTTCAAATCTCATCCGTAAGGAGTTCCCGATTCCATGATGAGCCATTCCAGCAACCTATGATACCCGCCCCAAACGATGCCATCGCTAATGCAACCTATAGTCCCGAATGCCTCCGTATCGTCATGACGCTTAAACGCTCCACGCAATGCACCGCTTAAAGTCAAGAGAAAAAAAAAGCAGAGACCATTCGGGACCCCCTACTCGTCACCCTGTTCGTCCATCCTCAACCTCCTATCCTCGCCCCCACGTCCCTTGAACTGATGCCAACAGTTAGGCGCCTGCAGCACGTACCGACTCATCGCCTCCCTGAATCGCGACTTATATTCCTTCGGGCTCGTGACCGTCGGCCTATTCTTTCCCCGGTCCTTGATCCACGTCTCCAGCTTCTTGTCCCACGTATACGTCCGGATGCAATCGATGATACCCACGACCAGCTCCTTGCGGTTCTCGTCAATGGCGATCATGAGGGAGTAGTCCATGACGTTCTGCTTGGCGAGGAAGAAGGTGTCGTTGAAGACGCAGAGGCTGAGGAGGCGCTTGCTGTGTTCACGCGAGAAGAGCGGGGTTTCGTAGATGAAGTCGACCATGTTTTCGTCGAGGAGGACCTCATTCTGTTCGCCGGTGGATTGGATGCGTCGGTTGCGCATGGAGCCTTTGAGGTCGAAGGTGCGGGTGGGCGAGCGGTCGTAGAAGAGGTTCTCCATCACGAGCAGGGACCAGTTGAAGTCGACGCCTGTGACGGGGTTTTTGATGGTGATCTGGAAGAAGCCTAGCATCTTCGCGATGACGGACGGTAGATCCTTGTAGAAATATTTATACATCACGTGGAAATAGTCGGGCGCAAAACGCAAGAAGGCTTGGGCCTCGATTTGCGAGAGAGACTTGAGCACGAAGCGGTCATCGAGTGTTTTGAGGAAGACAGATTTGGTCTTCCCGCCCTTGCTATCCCATTTCATGCAGCGTGAAAGAGATTCGACGATCCGGTCGGACACGCCACATTTGATGCGCAGTGCATCGAATTGTTCAGCATAGAAGACTTTGCAGAGCATCTTCGCAGAACCTTCAGCGAATTGGTATTTAAGATGCTTGCCCGTTGGCCTCAGTAGAGACTGTTCAGCTTCGGCATTGTCAGGATCTGATCCAAGATTCTGGGGGAACGGTTGGCATTTGGCGCCGTTAGGGGTATTGTCAGAGCTTATGATGCTGCGTAGTTTCGCTCGATAATCTTCGGAGCCCAAGGCAAACGCAATGAGTGAGCTGGGCTCATCCTCCCGGACAATGATGTCGGAATCCGCGAAGATGTGATCTGTTGCATTCAAGGGGTACTCCAACGGCTGCCAGCCACTCGCAGACCTCTCGGCCCAAAAGTTTGTCAGCATCTTCATGAGAGAGGTCTTCTCATGTTTTGGCAGGTCCAACTTGATATCTAGTTGCGCCTCTTCAGGTGAGAGCGCATGATGTTCGTTGGCTTCTCCCGGGCATTGGAAATCCTCTAGAATGGAGCGCTCTACGTCACTGCGGTGACCTTCGCCTTCGAAATCCGATTCATTGGTGCTTTCATGTGGATTGTTCTCGTCAGTCCCTGTGTTTTCCGCTGTGTCGTCTTCCGCATGTGCTTGAGAAATGTCTTCGTCAGGAATCTTGCTGGCTGTACTGTCTGTCATATGGTCGGTCGTGTCCAACGAATCTACGTGCTCGTCCAAGGGTTCAGAGACGCGAAAATCTTCATCTGACGGTTCCTTTTCCTCAACAGCCTCGTGAACACTACGGTATATCTGGACTATAGGTTTCGACGTCGTTATTGGGTATGCTCTTGCTTGTCGGCTCTTGGCTGCACGCTGTCGTCGCTCGCGGATGCGCTCTTTCTCGAATTCACGACTCAGTTGCTCAAAGTGTTTGGCAAGATTCGAGACTTTCGAATCTTGCCTTCGACCCGCAACGGACCGTGGAATCATCGAAACCCCAGTGGGCTTGAGTGTGGTAAGCCCAAGTCGATCAGGGATCTTCCTATCCCCTGGTTTGTTCGCGATGGCATCTCCTGGCCCTGAAGTCTCCTCGGACTCAGTTGACGGATTATCCGTATAGATCGGTTGAAGGATGGACGACGAAGACTGGCTGCCACTGCTTGTGGAATGATCATTGCGAAGATGAGCAGGCTGTGACTGGGTACGGGACAACTTTGGCGCCACATTGGTTCTGATCATCCTCTGGGTGGCATCCACCGGTCGCGGGATCCCAGATGTCTGAGCCATGACAGCTGCCCTTATAGGCTGTTGATCTACCTCAGGAACGACTGCGTCACTTTCACCAACTGCATTTTCCGAATTTCCGAGTTTTTCTTGAGGGTCTTGGTCCTCGTCTCTTACAGGTTTGATGAGCTGTTCGACGGTGACCTTTTCCAGATTACCGGTATCTTCATGTCTCCCTGTAGTGTGTGACCGTAATGCGAGATCTAAGTGACGCAATTCGTCTGTGTCAAGCTTTTCATAGGAAGTTTTGGCAGGCGCAAGCTCAAGCATGGGTACAGCAGTATCTGGAGGGCCTACATACTGGTCAGGCTGGCCGTCCGTAGACACATGTTTCTCGACTACAGCGGCCAACATGTCCTTTGCTTTTTCAGGAGACATTCGTCGAGTCTGTGGGCTCAGGGCAGGAGTGTCATCGATCAACAGCTTTTCATTTAGCGCCGCTCCGGGTATTACTGTGGCTGATCCATCCTCTATGATTGTTGACGAAGTGACAGATTCATCACGATCCAGGAATATTTTCTTAAGTTGAAGGGTCGCTAGCCTCCGTATATCTTTCTCAGAGGGAAAGAAACTGTGATCGAAGTCCGCGAATGCACTGTCCCACTCGGCCACCTTTTCTTGTACAGCTCGGATCGCACGATTCAGAGGGATGATCTCATAATGCTTCGAGTCCATGTACTTGTCCTGAAGCTTCTGGATCAGAGCGACATGCTCTTCAGAGGCGCGTGTTAAGAGCTTTTCGACCTCCTGTTCACAGCTCTCTACCTTCTCTGGTAGCACGCTTTCTGTGTTGATGCTCTTGATCCGAGCCTTTACAGACAACATGTAATTATTGAGGCGTTTCTCGATCTTGGCGAAGAGATCATTCTTGAAACGCAGATCATTGTCTACTTTCCATGTGATTCTAGGTCTTGGTACGATGATTTCGAGGAGGGTGATCGGATCGTAATGTACTCGAAGCGCAACGTCCTTCAATCCAAAGTACCGAAGATGATCGCGATGGAGATCGTGAGGACATACATCGGCTCGCGCGTGTAGCTCACTACTCCAAAAAGAAAGCTCCAAATATTTCCCAAAGGAATATCTCCAAGTATTTTCGGACATCGGCAACACCTGGGTCTCCTTGCCACATATACGGCAAGTACTCCACATCAATATTGTATCTTGCAGTCCTCGAAGCTTGCAGGGATAACGTTCAACAAATACACTTAATTGGGCTTCTCCATGCACATACTGACGATGATGTTCAAACATTTTCCGTTCGCAGCCATTCGCCGTACATACCGTGGGTGCACCAAGACAGAGGTCTTCAACGTACTGCCCTAGGGTACAGTCGGCCTCAAAATCTGTGTTTGTCTCAACCTCATTGTAGAATTCAAACGCTAGGATATCCGGGCCGGAGCATGGCACTGTAGTCACTGTACAGACCAGACTGTATAAGACGGCGATATTTTGATGTGCATGTGGATCCAATAGGTCGATACTACCAGAAATATAAGTCTCCCACTGCTTCGTTTGGGTTTGATAATGGTGAAGTGCCCTATCGTACTCGGCGTCATGAACAGCATGAATTACCTCCCGAATTTTTCTCGACGCCGTATTCACTCCTTCATGAACCATTGCGGGCGTGATGAGATCGAACTTTTCGTTCTTGGATGAGTCATCCGACTTTGGCTCTACATCCTTGTCCTGGTCTCGCAAGCGCCTCAAATATGCCAGACGCCGTTCCTGTTCTCTCGCACGCATTAGGAGGTAGGGCTGCACGAATCTGACGAAAGGCGAAGCTGAGAGGATTTTCGTTTGGTGCTCCTCGACCAAATCACCGTAAAAGGTCGGCATGGGGATGTCATCCGGTACGGAGTCTTCGTTCGACAAGCTAGGCTCTATCATTTCACCACCTTGAGTCTTCCCCTTTCGGCGTTGTTGCGAATCGGTGTTTGTTGGCTTCGTACTGAGTTGGTTCACAGCGTCATCTGAACCTTGAAGAGCGAGGGTAGAATTCTTTCTATTATATCTTGACAGGTCGGAGATGTTATTTGGAAACCTTGGTGGGTTGTGTTGCCCTGGGGCGAGCGTTCCAGGTTCCGTGGTTGCTGGTATCAACGCAAATTCATCTCTCATAAGGCTGGTCTCCAATTTGAGATTGTAGACAACATAGACCATAAACTCGGTTATAAGCTTCATCTTGGATAATGTTGCACCATTGTCCCCTCGGAGTACTATGGTGCAGCCAAGCTCCTTCGCGCAACCGTCCAGAAACGTATAGGTCTTTTTTCTGCCCCCATCAACGTACGTCTTGAGATAAAAGATGTCACAGTTCCCCGCTTGGACAGGTCTGACTGCCAATTTGTCGATTGATGATATGATCCGAGTCTGGCAACAACGCGCGACTGCCTCAAGGACAGAAGCCTTCACGTTGTATGCTGTGGCAATATTGGCCTGTACCAGGAACTCGAGAGCCAATCCAGAGACATTCCGCTCCACAAGTAGCAGCTGAGGCTGTATAGCAGCAATCCTGTTGACTAAATTCTGCAAAAATTCGCGTTCTTGTCTTATTACGGGCTCAAGGCTCATGAAATGCAATTGATGGCGAGAATATTCGAGTGGGAATGTCAGGATCAAGATATTAGGGTTAGATATACTCCTAGGCATGCATTTTAAAGCAAGATTCTTTGTGAATACCAGGCCCGAAACATACGAAGTGTCCCCAGGGCGGCCTCCGGGTATCCTCTTGATCTTTACATAATGCCGAATGTCAATGTCATCACCGTTATACACATTAGGGTTGACATCATCGGTGGCTCTGAGCAAAATGGGAATAAGGGCTTTCTCCCAGCTCTTGATGTTTGGCACCTTGTAGTCCCCCAACAGCTGATGGAGTAATTTCCGAACATGGTGCAAGCTTGCATTATTCAATTCCACCGCAGGTGCAGCTGCCCCTCTCATCGACGAACTCCGAATCATTCGAGTTCCAATGGCTGGACTTGCCGATGAGATATCCTGTGCGAGCGCAGAGCTACTTATGCTTTCATATAGATTTGTACTAGAATTCGGAATTCCTGGGCTCGCCCGGTAACTTCTGGGTGACGGTCGTAAGTGCATATTGCCCGTTACGCTGAGGTTCCGCCGCTTCGTAGGTCGAGAAGCGTTAATTGTCTTCAAACTACTCAGACTGTCTGTGTCTCCATCCCGATTCGCAAAGGCTACTCCGCTGATACCCTTATCACCAGCTCTGGACCTCGCTTTCCTAGATGATGCGAGAAGTCCACCCAAAGCATGGTTGTCATTGTCGTGGCTTCGGGATAGTTCAGCTCCATTGAGAGCAGCCATGATGCTCATCGGCTCATCTTCACTTGACCCTTCGTCCGATAGGTATGGAGCAAGATCTGGATCGATGATATTGTCATCATGAAAGACAGGAAGCTGCCGAGACAGTTTCTTATCTTCTGGAGGAAGCTGATGAAACGGGGCGTTGTCTTCAGTGACCGGTTTAAACCCGCGCTGAAATAGATGGTGAGAGTATTGGCGTCTATGGGCAGGATGATACGACTTATTTGCGAGCGTTGATTTCAGGGATCGAGAAGAAGAAGGTCGCGCAAGATTTCGCTCCGCACCAATCTCCAGGACTGTGGGCTTCCTCTTTGACTCACCGCCTGCTTTTCGGGTTGCTGGTATCGACATTGTAGGAACTTTGAGGTTGGGATACTTCAAATTCTGAGGGAGACCTTTAGGATTCGTGGGGCTTGAAGTAGAGAATGGACTTGCAAAGATATCGCTGGCTCCTGTTGAACCATGTCTTGGCCTTACACCGCGTACCGAGAGGGTGCCATCATCTGAGAATTCTGAGGAATCATCTTCTCCATTGATAATTCCCTCGCAAGGCTTGCATACACGTAAAGATCCCGAAACGCCAAAGTGTTCACCAGCTATCAACGACGTACATTTAGAGTCGAAGATCTGGCCGCATGTCCCTGGATCATGTGTCAATAAAGTGGCACGGAAGTATCCAGTGATACAGGACGAAAGTCGGCTTACTACAATGATGCTTTCGCCTAAAGGTTGAAAAAGCATCGCCACAATAAAAGCAATCTCTCGCGTTCTCGTCTTTCATCCAATACTCCTTGTCCAATATTTTGTTCTTAACCCGAGAGTTCACATTGACGGTATTCGGATGACGATGCAGCCCACCGTCGGAGCCTATGGATCTAGCAGGACCGCTCTCTCTGCGAGGCATGCCGTTCTCTTCAGTAGGCGCCAGTAGCGATGATCTATGAGGTGGAGGGCTGATGCTCCTGCCAAAATTGGTCTCTGATGATGATGCTGTGGATAAGTTCGAGTTGAATGAAAGGGAGGTCGTTGTCAGTGGTGGTGCTGTAACTTTTCGCAAGGGCAACTCAAGATGCTGATAGCTTCCGCTCCCAACAATCTCACTGGCGGCATCATTGCCCTCGTGTTTGGTCGTAGTCTGGAAGACATCGTCCTCATTGTTGCCGCTGGTTGCAATTATCTTAGGTGGTCGTCCGTTGTCTTCATCACCGTCGGAGGAGGAGGTAATCGCATTTTCATCCTTCTCTCCATTATCGATGTCGAGGAACGGTTGTACGATAGCTTCGACATTCTTACTATACAGCATCTCCGGTTCCCTGCCATCAGGCACATAATTACGTAATACTGGGTCAGCTTCGGCTCCTGCTCTGAGTGGTTCAATGACTTGGTGGCTCAGAATTATGGCGCCAGGCTTTCTGTATGTACGTGGCTCGGCCACGGAGCTCTTGGTCTCTCCTGCTATATGGGACTCGCTTTGAGACTTCTGCGCTGGTGCATATCGCTTGTCGCTCTCAAAGGTAGCTGAAGTAATGCTCCTTGTGTCCGATGAGTACTGGTCTGATGGGCTAAGCTGTTTTACTGCTCTGATGTTGACCTCGGCTAGTGCCGGGCTAACGACTGTAGGTTTTCCAGCTTGCGTCAAAGTCGCAGGGGCCTTCTGGATTGCTTCATTAGACCCAGATCCAGACTTAGATGATGCATGGCTGCTACCCAGGAAAGTCTTCAAGGGTTTCGACGTTCCACCATGCGAGCTTGGGAATGGATCGTTGAACTTGGGCGCAACAGGAGAATGTTGCTCTGACCCAGGAAGGGACCCACGCGATATGTGAGCGGTGGAAAAATTAGCCACTCGAGTAGGTCCAGAGCCGCTGTTGGTTGATGGTGCAGGGCTGTGAGTAGAGACCATTGGGCTTGCTACAGATGCAGGCTCCCCCACAGCATCGTCGACTCCCAGGCTGACCAAGTCCTTCACATTTCCCACCGATGCTCGGATTCTTGTGTATAAGCCACTGAGTCCCCCGTGGAGATCGCTCGCTATACCTTTTGCATCCGGCCCCAACGAGGAGGATGGTGGAGATGTAAACTCATTGAAGGTGGTGAGGGTATCACTTTGGCTAGCGGTGCTGTGGATCTGGTCCAGTGCCTGTGAAAGCGTCTCCTTGTCGACTTGTGTGGTGCTGGCAAGAGAGACGATCGAGCCACGACGCGAATTGCGAAGTTGGGGGAGAAAGGAAGTGGAGGTAGATGGACTGTAGGTGTCCTTGAACGACTTTGAATTCATGCTTCGTACAGTCCCCCGAGCGTCTCATTGTCAAGAGCACTTCTGCATCATCAGGGGGGAATTCATAAGCTATTGTGTCCTTCAGGCTGTCGTCCCAGCGAAGCAAGGGAACCTGCGGGGGTCCCAGGAGGTGGTTCCGCAGACCTTTCGCGAGTCGTGATTGAGGGGGGCGGGTCTTTGCCCTTCATATCTGTTGCAGAGGTTGGTTGATTGTCAGCTCCTCAGCAATGAGGCAGAGTGACCATCTTGGTAGTTAGAAGTCCTGTGTTGTAGTATAGAATAGAATATAGAATACTTTGGTTGCAAAAGACTTGGCATTTACCCTCGTCCTCGAACTAGTTCTAATCCGGCCTAGCTCAAAGTCCGTACTCTAGCTCACAAATGGAGCATTCACTCACATACATGGAGTTTGCTCTCCAGAATACGCATCATTCACACTGCTCACTACCTTCATTTATGCACAGGGGGAGCTTCAACAGATAGAAAGATCACTGCACACTGGCTTATCGTGAAGCTATCTTAATTATCCCATCCTCGAACACGCCCTGTATTCGAAGCAAGCGGAGCTTACATCCAATGCGGAGTCTGCCTGACTCCTCTGACCCTGGACCATGCGACTTGAACGAATGCCCTTAGACCAGCGAAGAGATGGATCTTTTGTGTGAGTGGCTTGGGCCGACCGTGGAGCAGGAGCTCGGCGAGGTGCTGGCATGGCGGGCCAAGAGCGATAGGAATAGATCCCAGTTGGCTGGGAAGGTTGGGCATACTACTTTTGATGATGATGGCAGCAACCTGAGGATCAGATCTGCCAAGAAGCCAGTCGTTCAGATCATCAAGGTAGGAAGGGGTCTCGGAATCTCTGTATCTCGCCTTATGCTGACGAAACGATGATCCAGCTCGTGCCAAATCAGGAACCTTTGCAAGCATGCCTGTCGGACAGCGTGAGCCGTATTGATGCCACCATATCCAAGGACGCCATGGAACGGTATAGGGAGAAGACTGGGAAGAGGCTCACTGACGGTACCGTTGGAGGTTTCATTCAATTGCTCGATTTTGAGATCGTCGCCACACACCTTGGCTCAAGGCAAAAGAGGATAACGCTTTTTGTGACAGAGTTGAAATTTTTGGGTGCTAATGGTGCCGGTGCATATGGAATACCACGGGGTATTGAAGAGGGCCTAAGGATCAAGGAGCTCATACAGAAGCTAATACATTTCCGTGCACATGAATCTGCAAGAAGGCAAAATCCGTCAAAGCAACCGTACTCCAACAACATCGTGATCTCTCAACAAGAGACCAGTGGATCACAGGAGAACTCGCCCCAGCACACTGAACACTTGTTTGCGACTCAAGCACCTATGGCGAAAAGGCCTGCCGACAGTAGCCCAGAGGTCAAAGGCCCAGGTGGTGGCTCCGCTGCGATTCCATCAAAACGCCCCTTGTACATACCGCAGACGCATGCTAAAGCTTCTCTGAATGAGACGGGACGAACGATCACTGAAGGCGAAGCCCTCCTTGGCCTGCTGGAACGATCAAAAAAGCTACTACCAACTGCCCGTGTTCCCTCCAAAGAACATCCGAGGTCCTGGTTAGCAAGTGGTTTGACCCCAAATTCCGAGACTGGCACCCATCTTGCTCACGTAGATTCTATGCGTCCTCCCCAAACCGCTGCCATCAAGATCGTTGATGATTCCGTACGGTCACCTGGTTCGGCTACAATACCAGCGTCAATGGAGAACACGGTTGGGGGCCCTGCGTTCGAAATTGCAATTTCAATTAATCAGCCAGTGCAAGACAAGCGCGATGCGATAAGAGGCATTCGAAAAAGAATCAGCAGCAGAGAGGTGAAGATCACGAAGGATCAGGAAAAGCTACTGAGTAGTGTAGATTGTGAGTAGGCGTACATATCTACCTCGTTATTCTATCACTGATGTCTATAGCTTGGCTACCAGCGGACCCTGGTAAACGAGGACCTGTCGCAAATTTGCCAATATCTATACTGGACAGCTTGAACAAGAGAGCCGACCTTCAAGCGCGAAGGCGGGTTGCAGTCCTTAAAGAACAGAAGCCTATCCCTACTCCTAAGGAATTGCAAGGACATCGCAGAGTGTCCTCGCTCCAGAGTGAGAAGTCCAGGAGTGAGAAGTCCAGTTCCCCAGAATCAGACTCCGACGGTCCAGTCTCTGATAGTGAATGGCCACCGTCACCTCCTCGAGATCAACTTCCACCGGATAGCAGCGCGGAGAATACAGATACGCAATCAAAGCCTAATGCGCATATCCGCAGGTCTTCAAATGCCTCATCTTCCTGTCCGACCCAGTCAACACGGCCAACCCTTCTACCAGTGCTGAAATCGTTGCGGAACTCAGCGGAAATATCTCCACGTGCCATATCTCCTAGTATTGTCTCAAATCAAGCTAGACAGGAAAGTCAACACCTGCCAGGAAGCGGAACAACTAAATCATCACCATTCCTCGCCTCGGCACCTGTCTCTATCGGCATTCCAATTACTGGCTATCCTCAATGTGTCGATAGAGATGAATCTGAAGGAGAGGTTCGAGCTGATAGTGAACTCAAGCCACGGCACAGCAATTATCTTCGAGGGTCTCCTAAAGGAACTGTCGAGAGACCTCCGATAAATGGCGATCTACTCCAGGACCGGGTATTGAGCTCCCACCAAGCGTCAATTCCTCTGGAACCATCTCCACTGCAGCTGCCACGGGCTCATCCGAGCATCGAAATGCCCAATGGCAGACACCGTTATGGATCTTCCTCTAATCTATATTCCATTCCTCCTTCGCCAGAGTCTGATCTAGAGGTAGCAGCGCCGTTTTCGTTGATTGATAAGGCCACGCTTGCGAGAAAATTTACGCATCACCCAATTCCTTCGACAGCATCCCAAGACATGGAGCCATTTACACAAGTCAAGCAGACACCTTACGTCAAGTGCCAAATACAGAACACTTCCCCACCAAGACTCCAGCGGCAGCTTTCGTTTCCGAAATCCAATAGTCCACGATTTCTAGGCAACGGTAACTTTTCAGAAGACGTCGATCATGTCACCCAGTCAACCCCTTCCATTGTGGAAGTCTCAAGCTCTGAGACCGTCATCAACAGTACAAAGGAGAATACGAATATCGAAGGTGTCAATGAAGCTTCGGAGACAATGAATGCAATCGATGACAGCCGGAGCCATATTGTGGAGCCCAGTAACAATAGCGAAAGTCACCAGACTGAAGTATTGAATGGTGGGTTGAACACTAGCAACGAGTCAGACACCACAAGGAAGCCGCCAGCAGCGACATCGGGCGAGGAAGGATCCCGATCCGAGGGTCATACGCAAGGCATCCACGACAACGATACAGCCCATATCGATCCTGACATAAAGCGCAAAGCCTCCGGTCTCGACCTCCTATCAAACAATGTTGCCAAACGAAGGAAGCATTTCAAAAAATCGCGGACCTTTCCCATCCCAGAGAAAATTGAGGACTTGCCAGATCCCCTTGATGCAGCTCGCCGTTATCGGCATGACTTCATAACCTCTCGCCAGTGTAGTGAGGCTGACAAGCCTCAGAAAAATAACTTAACATCCAGTGCAGTTTCTAGAGTTGAGCCCCCTGAGTGTGGAGACGTGCTCATAAATCCAGAAGAACAAGTTGCAGCTGGAAGACAGACCTTGGTAGACAATAAAGCTCGAGCTCCCAGCTTTCCGGTTGATGGGACAACAAAGAAGGATATAATTAATCCGAAGGATTCCGCACCCCACCAGCGCAATCAAACGGAACCACCTGTTCCTAGTGATGCCGAGCTGGCGACTCGATCGAAGTCAAACAACTCCATTCAGGGTACCCTAGTCGGCGAGACACTAACGCAAAGTAACAGCCAGATATTGAATGATCTCAATAAACTCACGTCCGGCTTGAAGGTGGAAGACGCTCATCCAGCCTTAAATTGTAAGAAGTCGGGCGAGCCTGTGAGCAAATCGGATGAGGAAGATAGATTCACAGATATGGTTAAGGCACCATCATATGCCACTCTGGATCATAAATCTAACAACAACGATACCCAGAATACTACCCCTTTCAATCGGTCTCTGAACGTTGCAGACAACATTGCTGGGCTCGATTCGGGATACAATCATCTAAGGAGTCTCGAGTTTGATGATACCACTCAAGCTGTGAACGCCACTGATGTCAAAGCCAGCCTCCTTGCTAGAACTGACGAAATGACTGATCAGGTTATGATATTTGGAGCCCACGAGGCGAGGCCAAGCGCACAGAGCAAAGAAATCATGGCCAAAGAAGCTTCACAACGCCCAGATAACGAAGAGTTGATGAATTCTGACAGCAGCTCTACTAGACTATACCTGACTTCTGATCATGTCACGAAAACAGAAACTCATGATGGTACACCTGGCGCACAACATGGTGAAGCCGTGAACAAACAGCTTGATGACCTCATGAATGGCACAGGAAGCCTCGGTACCCCCAAGTTGGTGAAAGCTAAGGCGGAGTCACGTGTAAAAGGCAAATTCGTTGACATTCCCGGGCACAGGTCTGGCTTAGATGATCCTGAGGTTCAGTCGAGTTTTGTACTTCAAGAGCTTCCCCTTGCAGACCATTCGAAAAGTATTCCAGAGTCTCGGAATACATCAACACCTGTCGCGCATCAGGCTACAACAGTGACCCAGCCCAGACCTCAAACCGTCAACCCAACTCAAGTGGTTTCAGATTCTTTGAGAGCTACTTTGCAAGAGGGTCAGAAATCCGAGAGCCTAGCTATTGCTATGTCTATCCCATCGAGTCAAGCTGGACTCAAGGATCAGCCTAGTCCTTGGACAGCTATATCGGTCTCTGCTCCGAATCTTGCTGTGGAAATGCAGTCGTTTACGTCTCCAGCGGAGCAGAGTATTTTGTCAGAAGAACCACAGCTAGACGCGTATACCAAGGCGAGTGCGGTGGAATTTGGATCCACAGCAAAGCACAAAGGGCCTAAATCGCCTTCGACACCTCCGCATATTTTTGATCGCTTCAAAGCAGCTTACCCGGTTTACACGGGAGATGTCAAACATTTTGGTGCCGTCTGCAGGAAAATTAAAACCCTCGTGGGACTCGATCGAATGTTACATCAGTTTCTATGGGATGATTTCATCATCAGGCACAAGGTTGAGTATGCGGAACATCTACGCCAATGCGCCGAAGACGCCGATGATGCTGTGTCATACGAAGACTTTTATAAGACGGAGATCAAAAGGCCTCTGTATTGTACTGGTCTAGTAACCCCTCAGAACCTTGACGATGTCCTCTTACTGTCGGACACCAGATCTAGTATACCAAGCAAGAGACGCATCAATGACGTAGACTTTGGATCTCAACCATGGAGAAATCCTCAGGGTGTCTTTCAGGAGCATTCGTTAGTGTCCGAAAAATCTGGCATGCGCGCTCGAAAGTCGTCCGAAAGACGTGAAACTATTGACCTTACGCTTGATGATGGAGAGGACCACAAGATCAAGATTTCTGAAGAAATTCCAACGACTCCACCCATGAGTAGTATTCGAAAGGCATCGAGATCTCTGCCGTGGATGGAGACCAACACGCATAGTCCTATTGCTAGCACCCAGAAACTTAGACAGAGTTTAGGTGAACCTATTGACGCAGGAGCACGCTGGCATGCCTCAATGGAGCCTTCCGAGACTCATACAGCGTTTGACAGTGAAGCAAGCAGGGACCCCGATGCAATGAAGAATGGTAGAAGTATTCGGGAGACTTGGGGCATTGGCGCCCACAATGTCTTGGAGTCCCGTTATTACGACAAGATCAGGCCAAGGCACTTGCAGCTGATGAAGGATATTGCGAACATGGTTGAGCTTGAGGAAGCGAGGCGTCTGATCTACAATCAGATTCATTCGCGGGCAGGGCTTCATCGTGGTGCGTCGATGGCAGTCACGGTGGCTGATCTCGAGTCAGTCTTCCATGCCCTCTCGGCCCCAAAGACCAGAAAATTCAAGAAAGACAAAGTAGAAGATCATGTTTCCAGAATGACGGCGTTGCCTTCTCGTGATGCATATCAGAGTTCAGCTGTCCACAGGAATGGAGAAGGGGAGCGTCCTGGTGAATGGTGGAGGGATGACAATACCCCCTTCAAGACCTTCGCCAGGGCCTACAAATCGATCAAACCCGGCAATGGCAATAGCTTTGCCGATGACGCGCCGGTGAAGACGAAGGGCGACGCTCTGAGACCTGGGCGAAGGGACAAGAGAGCTGCTAAGAAGACGATTGACCCGTTGAGTTGGGTGCTGTGAGTGGGGTTGTAAAAAGTGGTATCTATGAGGATTTGGTCGAGCGTGGTGTTGTATATGGTTGTGGCTTTCAGGAGTTGCTCAACGAGCTCAATGACGATACTCACACTGAGCATGTAGCTTGGACCTTGCGGTTGGCGTCATTATTCTAGCATCAAGATACCCGGCTCGTGGCGTTGAGCTTTGACTATGTAGCGGCAGTTAGTATTGAGCAATGAATTAGTATATCATAAAATAATAAGTTGTACTGAAGACTAGGTACAAAAACGAACCAAGCTGGGCTGGTAGTGTTTCGTTGATAACAGATTAATATTATGGAATAATGTCAAAGATCAAACCTTGGCGAATCAGATGCCTTGCTTGGTGTGCGTTCTTCAACAATCTCCCTAGCAGGGTGGAATATCTGCAATGCTAATTCTCGGGACTAGCGCTTAGTATAGTGGTTATTATGTCTGCTTTACACGCAGAAGGTCGCAAGTTCGAGCCTTGCAGCGATCATCTTCTTTTTGCGTTTTTGACGCAACGCGTCTTGCCTATAACAGTAACAGTCCTACAATGTTTGGATGCATGGGGAGGTCACGTGAGCCTTGTCCATTTAGTCTTGCCCGCTACAGACCCGCAGGCTACGCCAGTGCTATTATGACCGCCTTCTAAACTCGTTACACTATGGCATTCCAACATCATTCGTTCGCACGAATGGTTTGGCTGACTGACGTCTACCCGGGTTCTCATGCAAAGACATTCTACCTACTACTACGCCGGGGGCTTGTATTACCTTGTAGACCTTTTACGGCGAATTGGTTGTGGAAGGTACGTATCGCTCTTCGTTCTTGACTGGTTACGATGGTTGACTTGATCATGTTCTGAAAAGAGAGTCACCTGGCTAATGTGTGTACAAGTCTAGTCGTGACGTCTATAGAATTCTACGAGGGAATTTGGAATTCTCTTGCACATAATTGCAGCTTCCACCTGACAGCTATATATCCAGGCACTATGATTCCTTCGTGGACGCAATAGTACACTCAATGGAACGAAGGTTTGTTCTTGGCAAAGGCTTTGATTAGGTCTTGCTACTCACCACTATCTTTAGACTCATTGCTTTGATTGGCAATGTCTTCAGCATTCGCCTCATTATCTTCCAGATCTGGCACGCCGTTACAGATTCCAACTCTGCTCTACTTTTTTAATTGAAGTCTTATTGCACTATGCTCAACATGGTTGTAGTCCGAACTCATGGAGTCAACGTCGCTACCAAGAGACACGATTTTCAGTTTCATGGTCTTCTAGATTCATGTCTTCGATATCACTGCCCGTGTGGTTGCCATGTCTGAGAGCATCTTGGTCTATTTCTTCATGTCCTCCATTACCACCACTATCATCGTTGTTGAGAGCACCACGCTCAGTCTCATTGATCATGGGCTCGCTACCGCCGTCAGCATCTCTTGAAGGCTCAGAGAGATCCGGTTCGGCTTCATGTTGCATTGGATGAAAGTCGTCGCCAAACTCCTCAACTTGCTCGGTAGCGTCAGGTTCAATTTCATCAGATCTCCCGTTTGTGTACTCAATATAGCCGTCAGCAGTCTCTTCGTGGTCGACAACACCAAGCTCAGCTTCGAGGCGGTTCGCCTGTAATGGCTCGACATCGTTGCTAGGATCCATGTCATTGTCGCAAGCATCTTGCTCGATTTCGTGGCATTCTCCATCGATGGGCTCGACTTCGCCATGGTCAATTGTCAAATTGGCAATAGATCTCTCAAAATGTGAGCTTATGGACTTGGTGTTCTCAATGTCCTGCATAACCATATTCTCCTTTGCTTCCTGTGCCTTTCTGTCCAGAGCTGCTCTCTGCTCCTGGATATCTTGAAGTTGTTGATCCAACTGATTCTCAAGATTGATCTTATGAATCTCCATATCCTTTCTTCTCGCTCGGAAGTTCTCAGATATAGCCTCCATCTTAGACGTTCGAGAGCCGTCCTGCAAGACTTGTACAAGGTAAAGTGCATTGTCCAACATCTGCTCGATACCCCTGCCGCTGGTGCGTTGACGATGAACAGCTGCATTTCGTAACGGGCTTATTGCTTTTAAGGCCTCGAAAAGTTTGCTTCGTGATTCGAGACTTGTTGCATCGGTGTCTAGATCAAAGAATTTTGATGGTAGGACTTCAGACCACCGAGTTATTTCTACGGCTTCTGCACAGTCCCACTCACGCTTCGTTAAGAGGCCCGGGATCCATCTTCTGGTGAAGTCATAGCAGCATTCTTCCAAGAGCTTTTGCACAGCATTGAGCAGCTTGTGTTGAACTGCATACGATAAGTAGGCTGGGAAGAGAGTTGATGGCGAGGACTCTGTAGTCGTTAGAGTACGTTCTATACGAGGAGTTTCTATATGTACGCATATCAGCAACGGCTCGCAGCATTGAAAGCAGAGAGAAGATACCTTCAAGATACTCCTCTTCTTCGTCTACGCCATCAAGTTCATACAGGGCATCCTCAGATCGTGAAACTTCTTCTTGCGCTTTGGCTTCTGATCGAGCCGCATTTATTTCCGAGATATCATGCTGTAAGCTCCTGGCAGCAGAAACTTGGAACAACTCTGGAAATACGATTTTCGCCTTCGCTTCCGACTCGAAGACCTGCTTCCTGAGCAGACTCAAAGTGATGTCAATGACTGACTGTTTCCCAAGGTGGAGCACTTCGTTGCGAAAAGACCATTCGTGCCGTGAGATGAGTTTTTCCACGGCATTCCTATCGCGGATGAAGGCTTTTTGTCCACTGAAGATCGTACGTGCTGCCAAGAAGACGTTGCGTCTTCTCTCCGCGGTGGTAGTAGGCGTTGAGGTCGACATTAGGAGCTATCAACCGTGGCTGGACACGAAGACCATACAAAAAGGTAGTTCACACAGCATCAAAAAAGGAAGAGCACACAAATTGTTTGCGTTTGCTCATGAAAGTAAGCCGCAGCGATGCGACATTACCCTTTGTCTGGCAGATGCAGGTACCCGAGACACTGATGGGTACGGCCGAAGTGGTCGATGCTAACACCATACACAATACCTCAAAAAGAAGCGGTGGCTCTAATGGCGCGCAAGTAACCCATAGCGGTTTTACTTTTTGTCCCAAACGAAGTCTTACCATTATGATATATTGGTGGTGTAGTCCAATCACGCGTAGAACCGTCCCGATGCCTATGTTGTCCCATAATCTACTAAAATCTACAAATGCAGGGCATTTATACTTGGGTGCTACACAGGCTCAGGACAACATACTGCAATTACCACCACGCATACAATGACCTAACAAACGCCATCTCTTTCAACCAATAACGGGTATACAAGTCGATGCTACTAAGACTTATCTATATACTGAATGCATGTGCAACATCCTGCTGTATATCCAGACAAGAATTGAATATTTTGCGAGATGAGCGTAGACTTACGTCTAGAGCATATAGGATAATTCTTTGTATCCTTTCATGTAGCGAGAGTGATCACTTTATTAAGCGAAGTAGGTTCGATTTAGCATTTAAAGCCGTTCAATTGAGGTTGAGTTGACCACCGAAGTTGCCCGATATACTTATCAGTGAATTCTCCGTAGCGTTGAAATCCATGATCATGTTTCTATGTAGAATCGACAAGCACGACCTTGATGTGGTCCACCAGATCAACAAGTCTGCTTCTTACCCTAGACATTATAATCTAGATATAAACTCTATTGCTAGGGTGGGCCACAACTCCATGTACCCTATATAAGCCTGAGCGTAAGCGTGAATGCGTAGTAGCTGCCTAATAAAGCTACTCAGCTTTTATGTCTTTCGCCAAGACCTCGCGCTTAGCTAGCTATGGCGTTTCGTGGTGGATTCACGGAGATGATTACGACGCCTAGTACAGCTTTCAACAACATATCAGCTCATGTTGTTGCGTGTCTTAGCATAGTTCCATTACCTTTGTGATCGGCGATAATGATTCGTTCCGCACTCATGTCGCGTAGAGAAATGTATCCTCGAGTATGCCGTAGCAGCGGCCATGCCTGAAGGGATGGATAAGAAGATGGCGATGGATGGGTACATGGGCACGATGGGTCAAAGGCCCCTGATGAGGAGGAAATTACTTGGCGTCCCCGTTATAGTTATGTAATAAGGCCTTGGCTAGTAGCATTACCTATTACATTCATTTAGATTATTCGTAGTAGCATATATATATAAATTTAAAGTCTAATTAATATAAATTATTATTATTTCTAGGTATACGAGTTTACTTTTAGAATAGTATATTTAATATTAATTAACTAATCCCCTTTTCTAGTAACTATAATATAATTTATAAGTTATAATCTTTTAAGTATTTAAAGTAAGTCTTCTTCCCTCTAGGAAGACTATATTATTATAGAAGTTTCTACCTATTTAATATACTAATAATAGTTATATTTCGCGTCTCTTTTATTTATATACTTTATATAGATATATTAGTATTATTCTTATAAGTTAAAAGAACTATTTATATACTTAAGTTAAATTATCTATATTAGTAATATAAAGAAAAATTATTATTATTTACACTATTTTATTATATAGAAAAACTATTCTTAAACCTTAAAACGGGGCGATCTACTAGTCGTTTAAAATTAAGAAAGACTTAGAGATACCTTAAATACCTATAAATTAGGGAGTTATTACTACTATTAAATTATAAGAAGTTATTATCTAGATATTAAATTAACTATTATATAAATTATTCCTATTATTAGCTAATTACTATCTACTTTTCTTAGTACTTAGTAGCGTAGATATATATAGCGGAACCCCTCTTCTTAGCCTAATTTACCCCTATTAGAGAAGTATTTAGAGATAACACTCTATTAATAGTAACTATTAAGGGATTATATAATTAAATATATCCCTATATTATTTTATATACTTATTATAAGTTTAAAAAAATAGTTCTTAATATTAATAGTAAAGTCTATTAATTAGTTTTTAAAGTACTTAGAAAGCGCTTTCTCTAGCTAGAGAAATAAAAAGTTATAGCTCCTATAAAGTTACTAGAATTTTAAATAGCTAGCCTAGTATTATTATTAGGATTAGAGGTAGTAATACCTATATTAACTAATATAATAATGCTATTAGGAATAAAGACGCTATTTAATAGTATAAGTAGTATAATTAGGTAGCTCCGTATATTAGAAGAGGAGCTCTCTAAAGACCTTAATATCCTTACGTAGCTTAAGAGGTTTAATATAAGGCTTTAAGGGAGGGCTATTAACTAGTTAGCTTATATACTAAAGGTAGCTAAGATCCTTAATAAAGAAGGAATTAATTATAGAAATAAGGAAGATAAAGAGATAGTTATTACCTTACTTAAAGAAGAATTCCCTAGAGAGGCTTAAAATATTAGGTTTAATATTAATATAGTAGACTAAATTAAGGCGCTTTATTAGATTTATAATAAGAGCCTAGAGGCTTATATTAAGTATATAGAATAACTCTTAAAGATAATAGGAGGTAGAGATTAAGTAGAAGAGATAGCCTCTAATATATTAAGTATACTAGAAAAGTATTAATTTACTAATATAATTTATAAATAAATCTTTAGCCTTATAAACTAGGATTTATAACTTAAAATATTAGAATATAAGTTAGAGATAAATAGATTACTATATAAAGTATTTAAGAAAGCTTAGGTATATATAAAAATCCTATTTATACTTAAGGATTTTATAGAAAAGAACCGTTAGTAATATAAGCTAGAGAAACTTAGAGTATTCTATATAATAGTAGTAGTAAATAATAGTAATATAGTTTAAGTATTTATATTTATAATAACTAGGCCTTAATATTAGGACTAAAATAGAATTTTATAAGATATAATATTTCGCCCTTAGAATAATAACTACTTAAGTTAACTAATAGTAAACTTAAATATATACTTTAGATAAGATAAAGGTAATTATAATATAGCTAGAGTTCCTCCTAAAGTATATAATAACTTATAGCTAATAGTAGCCCCCTTAAGGTAGATAATAGTACTACTAGTAGCGGGTACTAGAAATAGCCTTAGGCTAAATTCTTAGTTTAATCCCTAGTTATTATTAGGGTAGTAACCCCTATAAAATTATAAGACTAGGAGCGGATATAGCTTATAAGATTCACGTAGAAACCCTAGATAATAGGATAAAAATTAAAGGCCACTTATAAGGCTAAGAAATAATTTTTTATAAGGTAGTAGGCTAATATAAATAAAGGATATCTACCTAGAGTTTATTCCTAATAAATTATATAATTAAAAGATATTAATAAACCTATAAGTAAATAGCTTAAAGCCGTAGGAACCCTAGAAGTATAGTAGTAAAAAGCTATATTTAAAATATAGTAAACTTAGATATACTAGTCTAGAGTATATAAATCCCCCTCTATTAAGGGAGGAATAGTACTGGATTAGAAAGGAACTAGAGGACTATTAAGTAAAGTAAAAAGCTTATAAGGAAATAAAGGAGGTATAGGCTAATCTATTCTATCTCCCTACCTAATATCCTATATAGTGAAATATATAATATAACTATAATATTAATAATAGGTCTTATTAGGAAGTTATAAGGTAGATACTATTACCCTAAAATAATATTATTTTATACCTTATCTTATTAGGAAAAGTACTAGAAGTTCTAGACCTAAGGATTAAAGAACTAGAAGAAGAGGGAAGTTCTTAGATACCCTATTATAATTTCGTATTTAAAGATATTAAGCTAATAGGTTACTTAATAAATTTAAATATTTTAATACTTAAGTAGTTTAATGATAATACTCTTAGAGTATATAATACCTAGTTAGGCGTAAAGAGAAGAAAGAATAATAAGCCTAAGGAGGAAGGGTTACCGCTACTAGTAATTAAGGGGAAAACTTAAAGAAAGAGAACTCCTACTAAAAAGATAGGAGTTAAGAAAGAATTATTAATAGTCCGTAGATTAATTAGAGAACCCTAACTAGATATTAATTAGATATTAGTAAATATAATAATATTATTACTAATAATTTATATATTATAAATCTCGCCGTTCTTTAAAAAAGAGTTATAGAAACTTAATTAGGCCCCGAAGAAAAAGGGGAAGAAGAAAATATTTAAAGACCTAGATATTAATATTAGAGTAATAAAAATATCTATAATATAGTATATTAATAAGAAGAGTAGGTTTATACTCTTAAAGAATAAAAGCGTAGGTTTATACTACGCGCTATTAAAGACTTTATAATAATAGTTTTATAAGATTATATATAAGGAGATAATAGTATAAGCTATAAATATAACTATTTAGAAGATAGGTAGAAAAAGAATACTTATTCTTATATAACGCGCTAAGGTAGATTAAGGATCTAATATAATTATTATAAACCTATTATTAGTATTAGTTATAGATTTACCTATCTATTCTATCTTAGAGTTTAGAAGTAAAAGGGTTACTATATTAGTAGTAAATAGTAAAGATAGTAAACTTAAATATTAAATACTTTTCTAACTTAATATAACTAGAATTAAGAGGGAGTAATAGGTATTTATCTCCCTTATAAATAATCCTAGTATTACTATCTTACTTAGGCTCCCTTAGCTCTAGTTAGTAGATATTAAGATAGGTATTATAAAGGGTAAGTTAGATCTAAGTAATATAAAGAAGTAGGAGATAGTAAAAAGGATCTATCCTATTAAAATTAAGATTATCCTAATAGTAATAGAAATTACCCTAGAAAAGTATTAGCCTTTAAAGCTAATAGTAGAAGATATTATTAAAGGTAATAAGATTATTAATTTATATACTTCTAGTAATAACTTAGAGAGTCTCTTAGAGGAGTCTAGTAATAAGAGTAGTAATAAAGATTTTAAATTAGAATCTAATAATAGAGTTAAAAAGTTAGGAAACTAGAGCGTCTCTAGAATAATATTAAAACCCTAAGGAATAAGGAAGGAAGTAGATCTACTTATACCTCCCCTTAAATATTAGAGCCTTAAGAGGAATACTTTAATAAGTATATAAATAAAGATAGAGTAAATAATAGCTTTTAAGTCTATTATATAAATATAAAAATATAGATATATCTCCTAGGATATAAAGTACGTATATTTACTCTATTAGAATAAGGATAAGTATATAGAGAGGTATAGAGTTACCCTTATAACTTATAATAATATAGTCTTATATAATAATAAGGGGAATTTAAGGTTCCCTATAAGTTAATAGGTAATCTATTAGCCTATTAATTATTTAGAAAGTTTTAAATTACTCCTTAAATAGGCGAGAAATAAAGGAATTATATTTAGGGAAGTAATTCCTAGTAATAATACTAAGTTATAACTATTATAGCTAATCTAGATATATAGGGATATTAAAGCTAAGGAGGTTAAGGAGATCCTAGTAACTAATCTAATAGTATATAAGATTATACCCCGTAATAAATTAAAGCTATATAAGGCTCTCTAAAAATAGTTTATAAATAATAAAGAATAGTAGCTATAAAAGATAGTAGAGTAAGGTATAAAAGTAGGTTATTATAAGAGGTATATAATAGTAAATAGAAGGGTATCTTAATTAAATACTAGAGCTATCCTAGTTAATAAGAAGGGAAAGGCTAAACTACGCCTAATATTTAATTATTATTTTATATATAAGGATCCGGCGGGATCCTATATAAAACTAGCGGTAAAAGTTTATAATTTACTAGGACTACTTATATATACTATATTCTTTTAAGTAGATATTAAGTATAAATACTAGGTAATATCTATATACCTAGAAGATAGATATTTTCTAATATTTAATATCCTAGGGATTAGCTAGTTATAACTAATAAGGATACCTTAGGGGATAAGAACTTTATTATTTATATTTACGGAATTAATAAATATTACCTTTAAGCCTATCCTATTACCTAGTTTAAAGCTATTACTATTATAAAGTAATAGGCTATATAAGTAACTAGAGGTAGTATTTTATATTAATAATATCTTTAGTACCTATAACTTATAAGAGAGATAATTTAGATTTCTCTAAGATTACTTCTTCCTAAGGATATTATAGTCTTAATTAAAGCTCTTATTTTCTAAGCTTCTATTAGGAATAACTAAGGTTAAGGCCTTAGGTAAGATATATAAGATTAGTAGATATATATAAATTAAGCCGGTAACTACTAAGAAGATAAAGAACTAGTTAAGACCTTAAGAGGTTAATAAAGTTCGCGGATTTCTAGGGACTTATTAGTCTACTAGGAAATAGACTAAGGGATATAATAAGATAGTAAGGCCCCTTTTAAGGCTAATAAGTAATATTAAATAGATATAAAGGGAGTTAGAAGAGCTCTTATTTTAATTAATAAGGAAATTATATACTATTACTAGAGTATTATTTTTATAGGATCTAATATTTAAGATTTATATATTTAGTAATATATTAGGTTTTAATAAAGGTTATTATATAAGGTAATTATAGAATAATAAATAGAGGGTAATAGTATATAATTTATTTACCTTTAATAAATTAAAAAGGAATTATAATATATACTAAAGAGAGCTAAGAGCTATTATCTACTTTAAATAAAAATTCTCTTATATAATAAGGGCTAATAAACCCTTAATAATTTAGATAGATTATAAACTATTAGTAGGCTTTATAAATACTAAGTTTTATAAGGATATTTTTACTAGGTAGGTTATAAAGCTTAGATAGCTATATATATAACTTAAATATATTTAAGAGAAGGAGAATATCATTATTAATAGCCTTTCTTAAGTAGTTTTTAATAATATAAATTATAAGATAGATAATCTTATAAGATATTTATTAAAGGAAGTAGAGAAGTATTAAGATAATAAGGTATAATTCTAGAAATCTAGAAAGGGTAGTTATACCTATATATTAAAGTAACTTAATAAGGAGGATTATATAAAGAGAATTTAGAAATAAAGAGAGGAGGCAGTTATTTAGACTATTAGATAGATAATAGTTACTATTATTAATATAGAGGTAGGGCCGTCTATCTCTATAATACTAGTTATAGTTAATAGGGAAATACTAGATACTCTACCTTAAGGATTTATTATTCTATTCCTAAAGGACTATCTTAAGTTATATAAGGTAGATTATAAGAATAATAACTAGTATATAAATATATATTACTTTTATACTTAATAGAAGAAACTAAAAAACCTAAATAAGTAAGAGATAAGTACCTTTAAAAAGAAGTCTTTTTAATTTATATTTAATAGTTATATAAATTAACTAATATATAAGTTTAAAGATTAAAGAAATATATATATTATAAAGGGAGAGGTAAGTACTTTATTATAAGATATTTATAATAGGAGTAGATATTTCTTTATAAAAATTATTATAAATAAAATCTATAATATTATCTATTAGCCTAATATAATAAAGGATGTTATATAGTATATTAAAGGGTATCTACTATATATAAAATAGGTAAATATAGCTAGAATAGTACTACTATTATTAATCTAGATTATAAAGCTATTCTAGCTATTAGGAATAGATTATATTAGGCTATTTATTACCCTAGAGGGTAAATAAAAATATATCTTAAATATTATAAATTACTTCTTAAGAGTAATATTTCTAGAGGTAATAGATTTTACTAATATAATTATTATAATAAGAGTAATTACTAGATACCTTATAAGGGTACTAGTCCCTAATACTATTTATTTTAATAATAGGACCTACTTCCTTAATAAGGAAATATTTAAATTCCTTAAGTCCTAGGGAATTATTATACTAGAAGTTTTAAGTAGAGTAAAATATTTAGTTAGTATAATAGAAAAGTCTAATAATATCTTAATAAAGTATTTTAAAAAAAGGAGAGAAGATATTCCTAGAGAACCTTAAGATATATCTATTTAAATATTAGTAATTAATATTAACTTAAGAACTATTAACTACCTAGGCTATTTATCCCTTAAAATTCTATATAGAATCTAAGTAATAGGAGTATTTAAATAAGGTATATAAATTAGTAATTACCCTAAAAAGTTAGTAATACTTAATCTTAAGGAAATACTACTAGTTATTTAAGAGTTTATAATAAAGAGGTTAGATATTAGAGAATTAATTCTCTACTAGTCTATTTATATAAAGGACCTAATAAAAATAAGATATAATAAAGGGATAACTCCTACTAAGTTATTATAATATAACTAATAGGTTATAAAAAATAATACTTAAATTAATAGATTAAAATTATCCTCAAAATAGATAGAGCTATTTATAGTAGTAGGCTATATTAATAAATAGGGAACTTTATATAAATTAATCTTAAAGAATAGGAAGGTTTTAATCTATATATATTATAATAATTATCTAAAGCTTTATAAGCCGCGTTAAGGATATTTAAGATAATTAAAAGAAAAACCCCTAATTATTCCCTTTATAATTTAACCTCTAAATATAAGAAGATAGAGAAAGATATATATTTAATAATTATATTTAATCTTATTAATAAGGGGTTAGATAATTATTTACTTATAAATATAAGAGAGAGTATATAAGTAAGCCTATTATATTAGGGCTATTTAATATATAATAAATATATAAGTAATTAAAGACCTAGTTATTAGAAATTTATAAAACTTCCCTTATAAGTAAAATTATTAGGAAATTAAGATAAGAAGGTCTTTAGAGGGGAATAGTTAATTCTATTAACTTATAAAAAAAAAGAAAAAAAAAGAAATATATAAAGCTCTTAAAGGAGTAAGATAGCCGCTAATATTAACTTTAAGGCCCCTAATCTATCTCTAACCTACTAAGCCTAAGAATAATTAATTAAAAATCTATAAGAAGATAACTAATATATTTACTAGGTATTAGGATTAAGAGAAGAGGGGGAGCGTAGGCTAGGTAGTATATATACTAGCCAGTTAACTACTACCTACCTAGGAGGGGGGTAAGGAGGAGGTAGAGTAGGTAGTAAGGGCGGAGGAGGTAGAGAAGAAGGGGGAGGAGGGATATCCTCCTCTTCCTAGTCTTTTACCTAGGAAGGGAAGGACTCTAAGGGGTCCTCTACCCTAGATAAAGAAGGAGGGGGTGAAGATATAAGAGGGGGGCTTAGCGTAGGAGGTAGAGAATTTATAATTAAATATCTAACCCTAGTAAAGTAAGGAGGAGGAGGAGGAGAATAATAGCGGGAGTAAGGAGCTCTACTTATAAGATAGGAATAGATAATATTATTTAGAAGAGTTACCCCCCTCTAGTAGGTATAAGTATAAGTACCCTCCCTTCTATTAAAGAGGGGATTTAAGATATTACGGGGGGGGGAAGGGGTTATAAGGCGGGCTAGGGGGTTAAATAAGTACTTTATAAGCCTATACTACTATAAATAGTTCTTATAATTATTATTATAAGAATTAATTATATAATTAATATAAGCCTTGATATAACCCCCTACTACTACCTCTATATACTAGGTATATAGCGGAGCCTTCCTCCTACTAGCTAGCTAATAAAAGAATTTAATAAAAGTAATAGAAATAATAAGAAAATATATACCTAGGTAATCTAGCCTAACTCCTCTTAAAAATATAACCTATTTATAGGCCTAGGAGAGAGGTAATAATTTATATTTAATGGAATATATATACTTAAATAGCTAGCGAGCTAGCTAGGGCGCTTATATATTATATAGTTAAAGAACTACTTATTATTAGCTATTATTAATTAATAGTAGAGAAAATTCCTTAGAATTAAGTAAGGGGAAGAGAAACTTCTTTAAAGGGTATAAGAAGGATTACTTATAAAATTAATATTAATATAGATTAGATAATTTATTATATTAATTATAAGAGTATTAATAATATATAAGTATATATAAAATAAGGGGATACCTATTATCTCTAAATAATATAATAGTAGTTAAGGAAAGAAGAAAGAAAAGAGGAAAGAAAGTAGGAATCTCTAGGGTTATACTTACTAAGTAAAGTTTAACTCCTAGTTTTACTACTAAAGTAATAAATATAAATATAAAAAATAGTAGTAAATTAATTAATAATATCTTAATAAAAGGCCTTAAGGTTTATAAGGTTATACTAGTTATAAGGAATTATAAAGAGTTATAATAATTATAATCTCTATTATAATTAGTTAGTAATTATAAAATATAATATCTTAATAATATCCTAATAATATAATAAAAGGACCTTATAAGTATATCCCTTTAATAATAAGATAAAAGTCTTAATCTTTAAAAAATATAAAAGTAAATTAATTTTAGTAATATATTTATCCTAGGATTTTATTAGCTACTCTAAAGACCTTATATAAGGTAAATTAAAGTAAGACTTAATAAGAATATAGAATAAAGAGGACTTTAAAGGAGTCTAATAAAAAGGGTATAAATACCCTTATAAAGTATAGAAAGTTATATTAGAATAGTTATAATAATATTAATAGGTATTCTTAATAAATAGTAGAGAAGATCTATTAAAGATATAGAGAAAAAGGTAGAGAAAGCTTAAATGAGTTAAAGTTATAAAAGGCTAAGAAGGCTAAAGTATAGTTATACTACCTAGCTTACTATCCTAGTAAGTAATTAGGCCGGTATAACCGGTATATAAAATATACCTAATAGCCTAAGTAGGCTAAGATAAGAATATAATTAAATAGTAAAGTCCTTCAAGTAATCTTAGATAAATAATATTAAGAATCTTTAAGTATAAGTAGCTAAAGGAGATATATTAAGGAAGGAATATTAATTTAAAAGTTAATAAATAGTATAAGATAATTAAATATTTAATAGAGTAGGTATATATCTATTAAAAGTATTTTATAAGAGTAGCTAAGTTATTACTCCCTATTTACTATAACTATAAAGGGTCTAAATAGTAAGAATTAATATATATTAACTTAATATTTAATAGAGTAGATATATATTTATAATAAAATAGCTAGAAGTAAGTTATATAATTAAAAGCTTAAGAAAAGAATTAAGTATATAAATTAGTATATCTAGAAAGATATCTAAGGAAGCGCTTTTCTTACTAAGTCTTATCTAAGGGTCTTTTTAAATTAATAGATATCTTAGTATATTATTAAGTTAATAAATTTTATTAGGGATTAATTTTATTATAATATATTACTAAGATATCCCTATTATATAACCTTTATAAGAGGCTATTAATAATAGGATATTTAGTCCTACTACTTAGAGTAGTAATTAGGAAACCCTTCCTAGTATATAATTATAGATAGTAAGATAGGGATAGTATATTACTTTATAAGGGTACTACGTATATATTCTCTAGAGCTAATAAAGAGGAAATTACTTAGCGTCCCTATTATAATTATATAATAAGGCCTTAGCTAGTAGTGTTATCTATTATATTTATTTAGATTATTTATAGTAGTATATATATATAGATTTAGAGTCTAATTAATATAAATTATTCTTATTTCTAGGTATATAAGTTTACTTTTAGAACGGTGTATTTAGTATTAGTTAACTGATCCCCTTTTCTACCCCTATCTTATATTAGCGTATGCAGGTTATATACGAATACTTAGCGGGTAAAAACGCGTATTTCTCTTTATACCATTCTTGTTAAACCTTAATAGCAGTCCTTATTAGTAGTACGTAGCTTGGATGATATTATACTAATACTTGCGAAGATTTTACCCCTAAAATCCCTAGAATTAACCCTATATATAGGAAGTTACAAGAGTTTAAAGAAAGTAGAGGATTTTAGGATTTCTACCTTAGAAATCCTCTATACTCTTTAACCTCTTATAACTTCTTATATATAAGGTTAAAACTAGCTATTTTAGGGGTAAAATAATCCTAAGGATAGTTGTAATATCATCTAGGTAGTCTACTACTAATAAGGACTGTTACTAAGGTCTTACATCCAAGACGTTGTAGAGAAATGCGATTTTTCCTCGCCAAGTATTCGCATGTAACCTGCATACGCTAATATATCTCTAGGGCTAGGGCTTCGAGTTTTACGCTAAGCGGTCTTGGCAAAATGGTGTTGCAATCCACATTTCATTCTCATGTGCAATGAATACCATGTCTAGCTAAATCAGTCGAAGAGACTAACCTCAACATTGTTCCGATATGTCTCAGCCGAAAAGGGATGGCTAAGCTAGTCCAGGTAGGCTCTTGATGTTTTACTCGGTGACTAAAGCTTACAAACTTGGATGCTAGGATGAGAAATCTCTCCTACCAGTCACAGCATTGGCTTTTGTGTACTTAGATTGCCTATATCTGCTCGCTGGCGAGGGAGAGTATCTGAGAATCTTTCAGCATGGATCCACGAAAATGCTCCACACAAGGCGAGTATTCGAATCACAAGCCATCCATGGTATAGTCAGCCAAAACGTCTTGGAACTCGAAGGAGAGCAAGCACTGCTATTGATATGGGGCGGCCGGTCCGTCTGTGTGCTTGGTTTTCAGGCACATGGAGATAGCAACAACGAGCTTCATATCACCATCACAGAGTATTTACGAGAGTCAAGACTAGAGGACTGGATTCTCGATGGCTGCTTTCAAAGCCTAGCACCTACCGATTTCGATCACGAAAAAGCCCACATCGACGGCCTTCTCGTCACAGCACACAACGAACTTTATATCCTAAGCATTGACTCAGGAAAGCAGAATTCCGAAGCAGTCAAAGCTCCTCATCGTCTAGCATCAGGTCCAGAGTCATTTTTGTACTCCGCACACGTGGTCTGGCTTATCGATAGCCGTATTTTGATTGCTGCTGGGACGGTCTTTGGGAAGGTCCTGCTATGGTCATATCATCCCGGGAACGATGACTCGAATGGGATGGGCGTCTTAAGTCGTTCATTTGTGGGTCATGAGGGTTCTGTCTTCGGTGTGCGAATCTCAGAACTGCAGCACGGTGATTCTGGGATTGAGCAAGAACAGAGGTTGATAGTCAGTTGTAGTGATGATAGGACTATCAGGGTTTGGGACATAACGGAGGCTGAATCTCCTCCCGATGGAGAAGAAGTCTCTGATATAGGTCAAGTAAGTGAAGAGGCTGCCTTCTCGAGAAGCGCACGCTTGGCGACTTCTACTAATTGTCTGGCTATGGTCATGGGTCATGCTTCTCGGATTTGGGGAGTACGGTTTTTGGGCCTGGGAAATAAGTCATGGGGAATCATTTCGTATGGGGAGGATGGTACAGCCCAAATCTGGCCGCTGAGCTCTAAAGCCCCACGGAACAAAGCGAATCAGGCAAGAGCAGCTCCAGGCTTGAATTTGGAACATCAAGCCACTTACTCATATCATTCAGGGAAGAATATATGGGGTATAGCCGAATGTTCGGAATCTCCGAATGTGGCCATCATAGCTACTGGCGGAGCCGATGGGCAAATCGTTACATACTCGCTTGATCTCCAAGGCAGCGACCCCTGGTCCAATGCTATTGACTTGATGGTCGCTTCGAGTGATTCGTTACCGACTACCCAAAGTACTTTATCTGGTCAAAATACTCGAGCGAGATCAGTCACACGGATATTTTATGGTCTCCAAGGCCGATGGAATCTTATCCGGAATATAGTGAGTAGGAGTCCAACTTACCCCTCAGGGGTTTTCAAGGGCATTGCTAGTTTTGTAAGCAGACCTCCATCAGATAAAACCTTTCTGGCCGAGTATCTGTACTCTGAAGTCGGCGAATTTATCACCTGTGAAGGCTTGGCTATGAAGGCAACACGAAGGTATGTATACAGGTACAACAGTGATCAAAATAACATCACAGCGTGGTTCGCGAAGGCAGACGATGGAAGTACTGTGGATTATCTATTTCATGATCTTGGCTTTCAAGAACTCATCGACGACCGGCAATCAAGGGCCCCCGAAGACGCTGGTATAGGAGTATCAGCTAGTGGTCGTCACCGTTGCGGCGAAGATGACTACGAGGTTAGATATGATTTCTTCTTCAGTGTCTCTATGCCAAGAACTTGGACGATGAGCTTCAACGTTCGAGGACCGAGCAAAGATTACACGACGAAGGCTACGTATACATACGAGTATCCGCACAGCACTCCAAGGTCTGGGGCTTCCATGACACCAATCAACCAATTCGCCAAGTCGACAAGCGCGCGGGCAGTCGTTACCGAAACGCCTAAGAAAAAGAGGTCTCTCCAGCCAAAAAGGGATTCATTCAAAATTTATGCATGGCTTGGCGAAAAAGAGTTTCTGGCTTCCACTGAGCAGGGAAACCTTCTGGTTGGTACTATGGACACAAAGCGGAAGCCCGAGGACGGTGAATCCATGACTTGGCAGCGTGTCAGCCAACAGCCGCTTCTGAAAACCTCTTGTATAGCGACGAGCATCAGCGTACTTGGCATATGTTGCTTGACTGGATGGGATGGAACTCTTCTCCTCTACGATCATAGCAGTGGAATCATCGAAGCCGTTCATGTTCTTCATAGGAAAGCAGGCTTCCTTAGGGCGCATTACCTTTCTCGAGAGTGGAATTACTTTTTACCTAGAGCATCTGGACGGACCGTAATCGGACTTGTGGCAACCTGTCTAGGTTCCCCTACAGTATCAATACTTTTTCTATGCCTAGATAGAGGAATCTCGGTCTCCTCTGTGGAAAGGGAGTTTACTCTCGAGCTGCCGCCGGAGTTTGTAGTCACAAGTTCATGCTTTGTTGATAACAAAGGTATTATTATTGTCGGATCGAGATCCGGTGATCTGGCGATCTATGGTCCCTATAGCTCTTCGTTTACCTCCACTGGACGTACTATACCCAACTCCTTTCCGCACGTGCATGACCATGATGCTGTTACGGCCATTGAATGTGTATTGGATGATCCATCTAGCGTGTACAGATCATGCATTCTCACCGCTGGTCGAAATGGTAGGTATGGCATTCACCAGATCATACCCAACGAAATTGATAACTCTGGGACCATTTTGGATCTTCAGACTCTGCATACAGGTGTCCTTCCATTCGGCCCGAATATCGAAGGCATTTGCATCGATGGAGACACCCTTCATCTATGGGGCTTTCGTAGCACAAAGTTTTTCGTCTGGAACGAAACCGAAAAGACGCAAACCATGACCGTTGATTGCGGAGGAGCGCACCGCAATTGGGCTTATCGACATCGGGGCGACAGAAAGGGTGGTGGCAGTCTTGTGTATACCAAAGCCTCGGTCTGTTATCTCCGTTCTCAGGAGCAAGCATTCTATCAAGTCGTGCTGCATGGAGGTCATGGGAGGGAAATCAAAGCTTTGGCTCTCTCACCTTCAAGCAAGGATGGTGACCGTGAACGGAGACTACTGGCAACTGGGGCCGAAGACACCGAGATCCGCATATTTGATGCAAGAAGCAACCCGAAGAATGACAGGTGCTTGAGCATGATCACGAATCACACCACCGGGCTGCAGAAATTATTATGGTCGCTAGATGGACGACTGCTCTTCAGCGCTGCGGGTTGCGAGGAATTCTTCGTATGGAAAGTACAGCCAGCTCCTCTGATCACAATCGGGGTGGTCTGTGAAGCTCAGTGTCCACGCGTAACTGAAGAAGCTGATTTACGAATAACGGACTTTGCGGTCCTTACAGTACCATCCAAGCCCAACCATTGGAGAGCTAGTAACCAGGGTGAATCCGACTATCTCATAACGATGGTCTACTCAGACTCCACGATACGAGTTTTCAAATACAGCACAGCTACCAGAACCTTCGCACTCCTCACTTTAGGCACATATACAACTTCCTGTCTGACCCAAGTATCCTACATCCACTCTCCACGCAGGCTTTTCATCTGCACAGCCAGTACAGACGGCCATCTCGTCTTCTGGCCATTCCACAGAAAGGAACAAACAGACGGCAGCGACCCCATCGATGTTAACACTCTTATTTCGCTAAACCCACCTACAATCACCTTCAACAAGCGCATCCGCATCCATCAGAACAGCATCAAAAGCATGATCGCAATCCCCATCTCCCAACATTCCACTCTCATCATGACAGGTGGCGACGACGGCGCCATAGCGTTCACCCACCTCCTATTTTCTATCAAAGAGGAAACTGTAACGCATGCAGCGCTGCGTATACCCAAAGCTCACGTCTCGGCCGTCACAGGCGTTGCGCATCTTGGCGAGATGAACCCCGTCGACGACGATCGCAGTGGGGTGAGACACCGCTTTGTGAGCGTGGGTAACGATCGGAGGTTGAAGACGTGGGTTGTGGGCGTTGAGTCTGTGTGTGGTGAGGGAGAGGGCGTTGCGTCGCTTGCCGGAGGGGGTTCTGAGGGGTTGAGGGTTGTGAGGGAGAAGAGTGTGCGTGGTTCTGTTGCTGACGCTAGTTGTTTGGCTGTGGCCGTTGAGAGAGGAGGGGGGAGGAGAGTGTTTGTTGCTGGGGTTGGGGTGGAGAGGTGGAGGGTTCGCGATCAGGAGGAGGGGTTGTGGAGAGGTGGCAGAGATGGGGAGGAGGTGGAATGGGAGCGGGCATTGTAGGTGTTTGGGTTTACACTGTGGGGATTTGGTTGTGGTTTACTGAAGAGCGATGCGTGCAAGGATTGGTTAATTCTGATGCGTTGACGGGTTGGGATATGAGAACACACATAGATGAATAGCGTTCACAGCTATAGTGCTACGAGACAGTCTAGAGCCGTCGGGGCAGATCTCTGAAAATTGAAACATTATGTGGCAACAGAGTAAGCATCAATGATCGATTGCGATCCCCGTCAAAGTCCAATGTATACATCGCTCGCTAAGTTTCAAACAGAGACATCCACGACTTCAACGCCTGCAATGCCGCTACTTTATCCAAGTCATATCCTCCACATCAGCGGCTCTCCGTCATGCCTCCTCGTGCCTGAAAGGCTCGTAAGCCGTTCCCCTGGCTTGCACGTTCCCCAAGGGCACACCATGGTGCGCATTCGGCGCCTGGAAGCCTGGTCCGCTCTGGTGTCCTTTCTGTGGCGCCCCGTACCCTTGGCCACCCCGGATAGGACTTTCCACCCGCTCATATTGGTAAGGACCCTGTTGGTCGCGGAACTTCCTCCTCGACTCGCCGTCACCATATCCCTTGATCCGGTCGCTCCGACCACTGCAGCAGCAACTGCTGAACATCCAGAAGAGGCCAGCGCCCAGCGAGAACGCCACCGCGAGCCAGATGTCGACGTAGACGCTGCGGCCCAGATTGCCATGGATGTTGTATTTCTTCAACGCGCCGTTGAAGGTGCCGGTGAGGGTGGCGTAGAGGATTGTGGCCGTGAGGGCGAAGGCGATGACGAAGAAGGTGCTGATGGTGCTGACGACCGTGGTGGCGAGGCTGCCCCAGCGGGAGAAAAGCGCGAGGAAACCGACGAGGATCTCGACGATGGTGGAGACGAGGGCGACGATGTAGGCGATGAACATCCATTTCGCGACGGTCTTGTAGGTGTTCAGTCCGTCGCGAAGCTCTTTGCTAAAGAGCTTGTCGATACCCGTGTTGTTGAGACCCCAGACCTCTACCGGATTGAACCAGAACGCGTTCTGATGTGGTGAGCAGTATGTGACATGATCGGTCAAGCCGCCAGTGCTGCCCTTGGCGAAGTCGCCGGAACAGTAATTCCACAAGCCGACGTGGTAAAACTGCTTGACACCGAGAGCTGCCTTTGCCGCGGAAGTGGTATCGTTGAGAATCCCATCGGTGAGGGGGTTGGATGGCAGATTGATCTCCGAGGGGCTGACGGTGAGGTCGGAGGTGTTGGCTCGGAAGAAGTAGAGGTTGTTGAAGCTGGAATTGTTCTTGTTGGTGCCTCCGAGTCCGACTATAATGAGGCAGACCAAAGAGGCGATGGTGAGGGCCATGGGTGTGAAGATACAGGCCAAACGGCCCGCTTTGCCCATGATGACGGTCGTTGTTTGGGGTCAAGAGGTGTGTGGTCGTCGATGGCTCTAACGAAGGTGACGGATGTGGAGGTTCAGAGCGTGGAGGTCGTAGAATGATCGTGCGATCAAACGAAAGGAAATGTATGTATCGTGGAGGGAAGAGGGAAAGGAGGATTGATCATGTAGCGTGGGTGGTGAGGAAGGATGAGTAGTAAGCCATTCAGGTGGCGCAGTCGGGGAGAGTGAGGCTGTGTCGTCTTGCAGTTTCCGTGACTATAAATAGCTGCGTTCAGTCATTCAGACTTTACTCGATGTAGTAAACCCTAATCCTACTAATCTGTTAGGATATCTTAATATATCTAATTAGTACGACTACAGCTTACTAGCTATACTCTAGTAGTACGAGTTTAGCTTCTTATTATTCTATTAGATATCTTTATATCTAGATATCTAAGTATAAAGGTATTTGTAAACGGAAGGAGTAGCTAATAGCTCTAACTACTTATATTAGTCCTAACCGATATATCTTAGTCTTTAAGAATTAATAATAATATAACCTAATATAATATATCCTAGGCGAGCTAATAATATGTAACTACTATATTAATTCTTCCTAATAGGAGCCTAGCTTATAATCTCGTTAATTAGGGCCTAAGGACTTATAATACCTAAGATATAGTATAACGTAGACCTACTTAAGAAATAGCTAGCATACTATCCTTATTACCTATACGTTAAGCAGACTATAAATCTAGAGGTCTAGATACTATTAGCCTTAAGACAGCTTAATAGCTATTCTTAAGGCTAAAGTAGTAGAGTCCTAACGCGATACTATTAGTACGGCCTTATAAAGGGGAAGAGGCTTAATAGATCTATTAAGGCTTACTATAAGGTATAGCGTAGCCCCTTCTATAAATATACCTCTAATAGGAGCTATAATAATAGTAATAGTAATAAATTAAGATTATAAGAGAGTAAAATATAATAAACCCTTAATATTTACCGGCCCTCTTATAGATATCTATTTATAGATTATTAACTATAATAACTTCTTTAACCTCTAGATTATTAAGGGCTCTAATACTTAAGTATCTATAGTATATACCTACCTTAGACCTAAAATTAGAATAAGGATATAACTTATAAGACTATTAGGCCTCTAAGAGACCTTTAAGGACTAGGATAAGTTATAGGTATAGCTATTAGAGAACTACTCTATTAGGGATATTAGGTTAAATATAAAGTTAAAAATAGACTATATATATATAGGAAATAGGGAGTTAGTATAAAATTTTATTAATAGATTTAAAACCCTAGTAATAGATCTATTATAAAATAATTTAGCGATTTACTATACTTTTAAGAAAAAGCTATTAGCTAAAATCCTAGACTATATCTATTAGTTATAATAGTAACTACTAGATATATTTATAAGATTTAAGACTATAATATAATAAGCCGAAAATTATATTAAAGTTAAGAAGCGGACCCTAAAAGACTATAAGGAGGTAGAATAGGGTTAATAAAAAAGGGTATAATTTACTAATAACTATCTTAATAAAGAAGGTAGAGGGCGCTCTCCTTTATATAATAAACTAAATAATATAAACTTTAAACTATTAGAATTAAATAGTAAAAAAAGGGCTAATATCTATAATAACTATTAAAAGACTTAAAGAGATTAAGGGGTATATATATGTTATAAGTAGAAGAATTATTAGGCTAAAGACTATATTAATAGACCTATTAACTACCTCTATCTAAAAAATAATCGCCTATAATACCTAAGATAGTATCGCGGGTTATACTAGTCTTAGAGGAGTACCTTATAACCTAGGAATCACTCTCTTTAAGGTAGGCTAGGCGTAACTTAGATAGACTAACCGCGTCAGGTTAGTACTTTAAACTTAAGTCGGGTTCCCGACTCGACTCTTAGCGAGTTAATACTAAATTCCTAGCCTAAGTATTCGGGTTAGTACTAATAGTTAGTACTAAGTATTTAAGTTAATATTATAGGGTAGTACTAAGTATTAGTATTAAAGTATTAACCCGACTCGCTAAGATATTAGTTCTACTTATATTATTTTACTAAGACTATAATATTAGGAATATTTTTTAGTTATAATAGTATTTCGTACTATATATAACTTACTAAAATATTACTAAGTATTATTATTATTACCTAGCCTAACCTAGGTAATTCTCTAAGGTAATATAAAATAGTAATATATATCCCTAGGGAATTAAAGGGGGTATTAAAATTATAATTAAAAAGAATTCTATTTTTAATATAGGGGTAGTTTAAGAAAAAATCTAGTGTCCCCTATTATTTTATTAGGGGCTTAGCGTCTTAGTAATACCTTAGTAATTCGGGTCGGTCTAACCTAACTCGCTAAGGTACCGAGGGCTTTTCGGGTTAGTGCCGGAAACCGGTACCGAGTATTCGGGTCGGTACTAGGAGGTAGTACCAAGTATTCGGGTCGGTACTAATCTATAGTACTAAAACCCGACTCGACGGTTAGTTTAAACTTAGAATATTAGTTATAAAAGCTATAATATACCCTTAAAAAGGAGTTCCTATACCTTACTCTATTAGATATATTTAATAAGGTCTATAATAAAGACTATATCTTAATACTTATATAGATATAGAAAACCTATTCTAACCTATACTATTAATATATAAAATTAACCCTATAAGCTTTAATTAACTATAACGCTACGGCGAATTTTATTAATTAGGACTAGGTCTAAATATTAGGCCTTACGTCTCTAAATATTAAGGTAGCCTAGGTTATTAATATAAATAGAAGGATAATTAGTCCTACCTTATTATAAGTACTATTTCGTATTAGAATTAGCGCTTTAAGTAGATACTACTCTTATTATACTTTTAGAGCTATTCCTATATAAGGTTATTAGATAATTCTAGGCCTATTATAACTTTAATTTATTAATCCTATTATAGATTAGGCTAAGGGAAAGGTTAGTATACCTAATAATATTAGGGTATTAGATTAAATAGACTTTAATAATAAGGTAGAGGGAGAGACTATTTATACCTATTACTCTACAACTAAGGAAGCCGACTAATTAGCCCTAAGGGTCCTACTAATAAAGTACTTAAAATACTTAGATATTTTTAATAAAGAGGTAGAAAGTAAATTACTACCCTATTATAATAAACTTAATTATACTATTAACTTTTAGCTAGGAATTATACTACCTTTTAACCTACTTTATAACCTATTAGAGACTAAGTTAGGCGTCTTAAAGGCGTATATTAAATAGAATCTCAAATTAAGCTTTATTAAACACTTAAAATTAATAGCTAGGGTACTAATCCTATTTATAAAGAAAAAGGATAGAGGCTTATACCTTTATATAGATTACTAAGGCCTTAATATAATAATAGTAAGAGATTAATATCTAATCCCTTTAGTCTTAAATATTCTAGACTAATTAAGGAGAGCTAAAATATATATAAAAATTAATTTATAAGGGGCTTATAACCTAATTTAGGTAAAAGAAGGTAATAAATAGAAAACAGCTTTCTATACTTATTATAAGCTATTTAAATACTACGTTATACCTTTTAAACTAGCTAACTCTCCCTTAATATTCTAATTATATATTAATAAGGTGCTATTATACCTTATAAATATTATAGTTATTATATACCTTAATAATATCCTTATCTACTTAGATAACCCTACTAACTACGACTATTATATTAAGGAGGTTTTAATAGCGCTAAGGAAGTATAGTCTATTTACTAAGCTAGAAAAATATAAATTTAGTATTAATACTATAGAATTCTTAGGGTTTATTATTAGCCCTAAGAGTATTATAATAGACCTAATATAAGTCTTAACTATTATAAATTAGCCTACTCCTATAACTATAAAGTAAGTCTAATCCTTCTTAGAATTTTATAACTTCTATCGTCGATTTATTAAGGAATATAACTAAATTATAAGGGAGTTAATAGAGCTAATAAAGCTAATAGTTACTTTTTAGTAGTTATAATAGGCTGAATTAGTATTTAAAGAGCTTAAAGAGGCGTTTATTAAGGTACTACTACTAGTATATTATAATCCTAACCTGCCTTTATAACTAGAAATAGATATAAGTATATATATACTATTAGGGGTATATTCTTAAAGGAAGGATAATACTTATACCTATCTAGTTATATTTTATAGCTATAAATTTAACCCGGCTAAAATAAATTATAGTACCTTAGATTAGGAATTATTAGCTATTATTATATCCTTTTAAGTATAATAAAAGTACCTTAAAAGAGCCTAATATTATATTATAGTTATTATAAACTATTATAACTTTAAATTATTCCTTACTACTATGACGCTAAGCTAATACTAGGCCTATTAGGCGGAGTTTCTTTTAGTATTTAACTTTAAAATCTAATACCGGCCTAGGAAGAGAAACCCCGTTAATATACCCTCCTAGAGGGCTAACTATAATGAGCCTAATACTACCTATATTATAGTCCCTTTCTTTAAGTTAGCGCTTATAATTATTAAAGAAGGGCGGGATACGGCCTACTAAGTAATAATAGACCTATAATTAATAGAATAGGAAGATAACTAGACTAAGAAGCTCTTATAAACTATCCTTGAAGAAATCTTAGAAAAACTTAAGACTAATAGTAGAGCTATTAGGGTTAAAGGACTAAGTTATAAATAGCTATTAAGCCTTTTATATTTTTAGGGTAATTATTTTTATATACCTAAGGATATATATTCAAAAGTCTATATTATATAAAATTTCTATAATTCCCTAATAGTAGGCTACCTTAGTCGCGACCGGACTATTTTAACTATCTACTATTAGTTCTACTAGCCGTCGCTAAGTAATAATATAAGCGATTATATAAAATATATAATACCTACTAAAGAACTAAAGCTTTAAAATATCTACTATATAAGGAATTAGTACCTATTCTAATTCCTAATATATTATAGAGATCTATTATAATAGACTTTATTATAGACCTCTTAAATAGTATAAGCCCCGTTAATAATATTACTTATAACTATATTATAGTAATGATAGACCGTTTTAGTAAGATATACTACTATATTATATATTATAAATCTATAACCTTTAAATAGTTTATAATATTATTCCTATAAGATGTATTTTAGTTATACGGGATACCTAATACAATTATTAATAACTAGGATACCCTCTTTACCTTATACTCCTAGTAAACTCTTATAAAAGCCTTTAATATAGACTATAAGCTATTAACGACGTATTATTAATAAATAGATAGCCTAATAGAGTAGTAAAATTAAGTTATTAAATAATACTTATAAGTCTTTATAAATTACTAGTAGGATAACTAAGTTACTCTACTTAGCCTTAGAGAATATACTTATAATAATAGTATCTATAGTATTATATATTAAAGCCTATTCTTTATCTCTAGTAGTAGAGAGCCTAAACTATTCTAGTTAGTAGACACTCTTAGCTATATTAGCCCTAGTATAACCGCCTAGGAAATAGTAAAAGAACTAGAATACCTTAATATAGTCCTTAGCGAAGAGCTTATTATAGCCTAAAATGCCTAGGCTTAGTATTATAATAAGGGGAGAAAGCCCCTAACCCTCTAACTAGGAGACTACGTTATATTATATAATATTAATATCTTATTATAAAGACCTTATAAGAAGCTAGACTATAAAAAAGTCAGCCCCTTTCTAGTAGTAGAGGCTATTATACCTAATACTTATAAGATTAAGTTACCTTTATAAATAAAGGTATACCTAGTATTTTATATATATCTAATAGAACCCTATTATACTAATATAATTAAAGGCCGTATTATACTACTACTACCCCTAATTGGCGAAATTATAGAGTATAATAATAAGAGAGAGTATAAGGTAGATAAGATCCTAGACTCTAGACTCTACTATCGTAAACTATAATATCTTATAACCTAGAAGGGGTATAAACTAGAGGAAAACTTATAAGAGTTAGTAAAGGATATACAAAATACGTTAGACTTAGTTTAATAATTCTATTAAAAGTATCCTTTAAAGTATTATTATAGTAGTATAAGTATAGAGCCTTAGAGGTATAAAGCCTTAAGGTATAAAGCTATTAGTTAGACCTTTCAGGTTATTTTAAAGTAGATATAGGTATAAAGCTATTTCTTATATATTTAGGAAGTATAAAGCTATTATAGTATATAGTTTTAGGGTATAAAGCTATTTCTTATATATTTATAGCGTAGAGCTATTATAATTATATAGTTTTAAGGTATAAAGCTATCTTATAAAAAATAAACTATTTAACCTTAGCTATTAAGTTTATAATTATAATAATAAGCCTATTAAGTAGAATTAGGTTAGCGCTTTATACTTTATAAGATTTACTACTCTATACTCTTATAAATCTCTAACTTAATTATATCCTCCCTTAGCTTAATAGTCTATCAGCCCTATATTATTACTTAAGATAAAGAACTCTATATTACCCTATATAATTTAAGCTTATATTAGGCTTATAAGACTAAGGAGGGTCTTATTACCGCTATTATTATATCGCGGAATTCTAATTATTAGAAACTTAGTAAGGCTATTAATATTATAGATTAAGTACTCTAAAAGGCCTATTATAACTATAAACTAGAAGATAAATTATACTTAGAATACCTATTTTTTAACCTTATAATAGGAGATATTAACTATCTATTAGAGGTCTTTACTCTTAATAGTATTATAAGCGGACTTAGTAGGGATATATTACCTAAACGCGTAAAGCTATTAGACTCTACTATAAGTCTTATTATTCTTAAAGGCATCCCTATTATTAATATTAAGACCTAGTAGCCTCTAGATTTTAATATTATAAGATTTACTATCTTAGAGCCTCTTAGGATCTATTAATGTAATATATTTAGTATTAAATATAATAATAGGTATAATATATCTAGCTAATTTAGTAAGGATAAATACTATATATATATTCTTTATAGTTAGGAAGATTATAACCTAAAAATATACCGTACTACTACCTTATAATAACTAAACTTAAAGGCTACTAAAGCCTAGGCTAAGGAATTAACCGCTAGAGTTAGCTCTTATAAGCCTAAGTCCTCTCCTAGGCCTCTATTAGACTGACCGCGTCGGGTTAGTACTTCGAACTTAAGTCGGGTTCCTAACTCGACTCTTAGCGAGTTAATACTAAATTCCTAGCCTAAGTATTTAGGTTAGTACTAATAGTTAGTACTAAGTATTTAAGTTAATACTATAGGGTAGTACTAAGTATTAGTACTAAAGTATTAACCCGACTTATTAAGATATTAGTTCCACTTATATTATTTTACTAAGACTATAATATTAGGAATATTTTTTAGTTATAATAGTATTTCGTACTATATATAACTTACTAAAATATTACTAAGTATTATTATTATTACCTAGCCTAACCTAGGTAATTCTCTAAGGTAATATAAAATAGTAATATATATCCCTAGGGAATTAGAGGGGGTATTAAAATTAAAATTAATAAAAATTCTATTTTTAGTATAAGGGTAATTTAAGAAAAAATCTAGTATCCCCTACTATTTTATTAGGGGCTTAGCGTCTTGGCGATACCTTAGTAATTTAGGTTAGTCTAACCCGACTCGCCAAGGTACTAAGGGCTTTTTAGGTTAGTACCGGAAACCGGTACTAAGTATTCGGGTCGGTACTAGGAGGTAGTACCGAGTATTCGGGTCGGTACTAATCTATAGTACTAAAACCCGACTCGACGGTTAGTCTAGCCTCTATAAAGTATACCTATCCTATATTAATTATATACGCCTCTATTAGTACCCTTATACTTAAAACTTTTCCCTAACCTCCTAGATAAATTTACCTACGCGCCACGCTAGTTATTAGATATAAGGGCTAGTAAGTCTAGAGAGGTTTATATAAGTAGTACTACTAGTCCTATCTAATCTTATTACCGCGATATAACGGAAATAATAGAGGAATCTAGAGAGATTCTTATAAGTAGTTCTACTAGCCCTATTTAACCTTATAACCGCGATATAATAGAAATAGAGGCTACGCCTCCCTTAATACCTAATACTAGGAATCTTTAAGGGGCCTTTACTAATCTAATTAGGTAATATATTTATATAATTACTATTACGGAGCGCCTAGATAATACCCTACTTATTTAAATAAATATAATAGTACTTACTAGGGAAGCTATTAAGGATATTATACCCTTAATTAGGGCTATTACTATAAAGGATAAGAAAGCCTTTAATATAGCTAAGAGTAATATTACCCCTAGGATATATTAACTATTATATTAGGGTAATAAGACCTTAAAGACCTTATAAGCTAAAGTAAAATAAATCTATAATAAGGCTAGATAGCTAACTACTCCTATTATAGCCTATTATCTAGATATTAGTTATATTATAGACTATAAAGGCCCGCCTTATTATAATACCCTAGATATACTCCTATAATATATTAAATTAGGCTATACTACAACTAACCCGCTTATATAGTTTACTAAAGAATAACCCGCTCCTATAAAGCTAGAAGACTTAGGGCCTAAAGATTAGGACTTAGAGTAGGATATTAATAGGGGACTTAAAAGCTAATAGTAGGGTATTAGGCCTTATAAGGGCTATAAGGTATAAGGGGGGGACTATAAATAGAAGGAGTAGCTAATAGCTCTAACTACTTATATTAGTCCTAACTAATATATCTTAGTCTTCAAGAATTAATAATAATATGACCTGATATAATATACCCTAGGCGAGCTAATAACATGTAACTACTATAGTATTATTATAAGTAAATTAAAAAGGTCTTATAATATATATAGTAAGAGTATATCTTATTATAGTAATATAGATTACTTAGATAATCTACTTAAACTACTAAGTAGATTAGATAGATATAAGAGTACTACGTAATAATATAGCTATTAAGTACTAAAAATAGTATATATACGCTTATTATTAGGATATCTTAATATATCTAGTTAATATAACTACAGCTTACTAGTAATATCCTAGTAGTATAGGTTTAGCTTCTTCTTATCCTAATTGATAACCTTTCATCTAGATATCTAAGAGGCTAGGTAGCTTCCTTAAGGGGTATTTAGATAATCCTCCCTCTACCTCCTTAGAAGATAGAGATTAGTTCTTTTATAATTATAAAGTTATTAAAGTATTAAGTCTACCTTTATATTACTACCTACTTACTAGTAATTTATACTATCTATTCTAGCCCTTAGAAACTAGCCTTCTAATCTAGTTCTTAATAGTTCTAATCTCTATATCTAAAAAGGGGGATAGTCTAAACTATAATAATATAATAATACAAAGATATCTAATATTAAGTAAGATAAAAATATATTAGAAGTCTATTATAATAAAATTAATATAATACTAGAATTTAATATAAGAGATATTAAAGTAAGAAATAATATAGCTAGTAATAGAATTTCTAATAAAACCCTTACTAGTACTATTATACTTAATAAACTTATTACTATTATTAAAGTTAAAGAAGAGTAGGTAATAAAGGAAAGAAAGCTTTAATATATTTAAGAAAGAGTAGCTTAATTATAAGTAGAAGTAGATAGGGCTTTACTAGATCTATAGTAAATTACTAGGAGATTACTAGGTAGGATATAATAAGGGTTAGGACTAGGCTTAATAGAGGACTACTTTTTAAATTAGGGTATTAATATATAAGGTATATTAAACCTTAGAGTAGGATCTATCTCTAGTAGTTTTACCCTAAGTTAGTCTACTAGAAGCTAGTTAGAAGAACCTAGTAGTTAATACCCTAGGAGCTACTTAAAGCCTAAGGCCTTACCCTTTTATAAGGGGAAGACTATAAATATAAGAAATAGTATTATATTATAAATATTATATTCTAACTAATACCTAATAAATTCCTAATTAAATTTATAAAGGTTACTTAAATTATATAATTCTTAGAAGGTAAACCTACTAAGTTATAAAAGTATTATAAAAAGTTATTATTAGGAAGAGTAGTTACTTAGAAGTACTTTACTTAATACTTATTAAACCTTATTAAAGACCTAGTAAACTAATAGCTTTATAATATATAGTTATACTTAGATATATAATAGAACCCTAACTATTTAGTATAAAGCTTTAATATATATCTAAGTAGAATTAAATTATAAATCCCTCCTTTTTTAGAGGAATATTAATAGATTAACTTCTTTATGAAAATTACGCCTAGACCTTTAAAAGGCCCTTATAAACTATTAAGACCTCCTTATAATTAAAGAAAACCTAATTACCCTTACTACTTAATTAAAGAATAATTAGCGGTATTATATTAAAATAATAGTAGGTAATAATTATATTACTAAGAAAGGGGATTATTCTAATAAGTAGAATAAAGGTTAGAAGAGGGAAAGTATTAGGAAATCTTAATACATCTAGCTAGTATAATGCGGCCTACTAGTAATATCCTAGTAGTATTAGTTTAGCTTCTTATTATCTTAACGGATATCCTTTTATCTAGATATCTAAGAGGCTAGGTAGCTCCTTTAAGGGGTATTTAGATAGTCCTCCCTCTACCTCTTTAGAAGGTAGAGATTAGTTCTTTTATAACTATAAAGTTACTAGAGTATTAAGTCTACCTTTATAATACTACCTACTTACTAGTAGTTTATACTATCTATTCTAGCCCTTAGGAACTAGCCTTCTAATCTAGTTCCTAATAGTTCTAATCTCTCCTACCTCTAAAGGGGGATAGTCCGGATTATAATAGTATAATAATATAAAGATATCTAACGCTAAGCGAGATAAAAATATTTTAAAAGTCTATTATAATAAAATTAAGATAATATTAGAGTCTAATATAAGAGATATTAAAGTAATAAATAATATACCTAGTAATAATATTTCTAATAAAACCCTTACTAGTATAATTATGCTTAATAAACTTATTACTACTATTAAAGTTAAAGAAGAGTAGTTAATAAAGGAAAGAAAGCTTTAAGGTATCTAAGAAAGGATAGCCTAATTATAAGTAGAAGTAGATATAGTTATACTAGATCTATATTAGATTACTAGCGGATTACTAGGAGGGACATAATAAGGCTTAGGACTAGGCTTAATAAAGGACTACCCTTTAAGTTAGGGTACTAATATATAAGGTATATTAGACCCTAGGGTAGGATCTATCTTTAGTAGTTTTACCCCGAGTTAGTCTATTAAAGGCTAGTTAGAAGAACTTAGTAGTTAATACCCTAGGAGCCACTTAAAGCTTAAGGACTTACCCTTTTATAAGGGGAAGAATATATATAAGTATAGAAAATAGTATTATATTATAGATATTATATTCTAATTAATTAATATCTAATAAATTCCTAATTAAGTTTATAAAGGTTACTTAGGCTATATAATTCTTAGAAGGTAAACCTACTAAGTTATAGGATTATTATAAAAAGTTATTATTAAGGAGAGTAGTTACCTAAGAGTACTTTACTTAGTACTTACTAAACCTTATTAAAGACCTAGTAAACCGCTAGCTTTATAACGTATAGTTATACTTAGATATATAATAGAACCCTAACTAGTTAGTATAGAGCTTTAATATATATCTAAGTAGGATTAAATTATAAATCCCTCCTTTTCTAGAGGAATATTAGCGGATTAACTTCTTTATAAAGTTACGCCTAGACTTCTAAAAGGCCCTTATAAACTATTAAGACCTCCTTATAATTAAAGAAAGCCTAATTACCCTTACTACTTAGTTAGAGAATAACTAGCGGTATTATACTAGAATAACGGCGGGTAATAGTCGTATTACTAAAAAAGGGGATTATTCTAATAGGCGGAATAAAGGCTAGAAGAGGGAAGGAAGTTAAGATAAAGGTATTAAACCTTCTATAAAAATAGGAAGTATTTAACCCGCTAGTAGTTATAATAAGTTACCGGATATTAAGGAAGGGTTAATATATTTTAATTATAGAAAGAAGGGCTATTATAATAAGGACTATTATAGGCCTAGGATACCTAGGAACCTAAATATAATACCTATTAATACTATTAAGAAAGGGACTATTAAACTAAAAAAAGGAAGCGCGCCTTTATTAAGACCTTAACGCTAGGGCGCTTACTTATTAAAAGGGGTTTATTATTAATTTATAATATTAATATTAGTAGTTCTATTAATATATAAGGTATATAAGACTATATAAACTTCCTAATAAATATAGGAGTAGAGATTAATATTAGCTACTAATTCCTAAATAGATAAATAGTTAGTTAATCTATTATTATAGCGTATATTAAGTAGAGAACCGTCCCGTTAATAGCTAAGGATAGCTAGGTTAATATACTAGTATATTCTATATAATTAAAAAGAAGGGGTTACTAATTATTCTTAGTATACCTACCTTATTAGAAGCTAGGGTATAAGTAGATCTAGGGAGTTAAAAGTAGTAATTTCTACTAGACTCTACTAGCGTATTTATCCTAGAGCCGTAAGTATTTATAGATACCTTTAAAGGTGAATTAGTAATTTATACTATTATTTATACTAGGTTATCCTAGGCGGAAACCTAGAGCTTTAATAGTAAAGTACTAGAGCTACTTAAAAGTCTTTATAACTTTTTAGATATCTTTTTAAATAAGGAGGTAGGATAACTACCCTTATTTAAGCCTAGGGACTATATTATTAATATAGATAGTTATAAGCCCCCTTATAAGCCTATCTATAATTTATTATAAAGGGAGTTAAAAACTCTATATATCTACCTAGATAACGCTAAGTTAAAGGGTTAGATATAAGAGTCTACTAGTCTTATAAGGGCTCCGATTTTATTTATACTAAAGAAGGATAGTAGCCTACGGTTATATATTAACTATTATAGGTTAAATAAGGTAATAATAAAGAACTATTATCCTCTCCCTTTAATTAGTAAAATACTTAATTACTTATAAGGTATAAAGATATTTACTAAGTTAGACCTTAAGGATACTTATTATAGGATTCATATCTATAAGGGTAATAAGTAGAAGATAGTATTTTATACGCGGCACGGCTATTTTAAATATATAGTTATACTATTTAGATTAGTAAATACCCTAGCTATATTATAAGCCTATATTAATAGAGCTTTAATAGGCCTAATAGATATTACTTATATAATATACCTTAATAATATTTTAATTTATTTAGAAGATATCTTAAGTTATAAGTAATATATCTACTAGGTACTTAAGTAGTTATAAAAGTTTTAGCTTTATATAAACTAAAAGAAATATAAATTTTATACTAGTTTAATAGAATTCCTTAGATTTATTATAAGTATTAATAGTATATTAATAGATAGTTATAAGGTATTTATTATCTAAGACTAGCTAGTATTAATTATATATTAGGAAGTCTAAGTATTCTTAGGATTTATAAACTTCTACTAGCGTTTTATATACTACTATTTATAAATAGTATCCCCCTTAACTAGCCTTTTAAAAGGTAGTAAGGATAGGAAGAAGTTAAGACTATTTATATAAGGCGCTAGTAAAGAGAAGGTATTTTATAATTAATATTATATCTTTATAATTATACCCGTCTTAATATATTTTAATCCTAATAAGAAAATTTAGATTAAAATAGATATATCTAATTTTATTATAACTACTATCTTATCCTAATAGGATAATAATAGGGCTTAGTATCTAGTAGCTTTCTAGTCTTATAAATTAATACCTACTAAGACTAGGTATAAGATATATAATTAAGAGCTATTAGTAATTATTAAAGCCTTTAAGTAATAGTAATACTACGTGGAAGGTAGTTATTATACTATTAAAGCACTTATAAACTATAATAATCTTAGGGGAGCTACCTTCCTAGTTTTAATATAATATAATAGCGCTACTACTTAATCCTATTACTAGGGTTATTAGTTATAAATAATATATCTTATAAATATTAGTAAGAGTAGTTACTAGACTTTAAATAGCTTATAAAGCTAGATTAGAATCCTTAAAAGAACTTATCCTCTTATTATAAAGTAATAATCCATTTATTATTAAATAGAAAGATAAGGTAAAGTATATAACTTCTAAGTAAAATACTATTAAATAGCCTTAGAAGGTTAATTTAATAGAATTACTAAGATTTAAAAGAGTACTCTACGTACTATATAATTTAATATTATATATAGAAATTATAATAAGGTATTATAATAATACTTTAATAAGTTATTTTAAATTATAAAAAACCTTAGAGTTACTCTAATATAAGTATTATTAGAGTAAGATATTAATAGATATTAAGTTATATATCTAAACTTATAAAATATATTAAAGGGTAAAAGCTCCTAGATATAAACCTTATAATAATATAGTATCCTTATTATAACTTAAAGGGCCTTAGGAAGAACTTTTTATAGATTTTATTATAAGCTTACTACCTAGTAAATATAGAAATTTCATATATAATTCTATTCTTATAATTATTAATAGGTATATAAAGATAGTCTAATACCTTCTAATTAAGAGTACTTATACTACTATTAAATTAGCTAAGATCCTATTTAAAAATATAGTATTATATATTAGTTTATTAATAGGTATTATATTAGATTAGGGATCCTTATTTATAAATACTTATTAGTTAGAAGTCTACTATTATATAAAGATAAAGAGATAATTAAGTACTACCTTCTATTTATAAATAGATAGATAGATTAAATATTAAAACTAAATATTAAAGTATTACCTTAAGGTATTTTTAAATAAAGAATAAGATAATTAGGCTATATTACTCTTAATAGCTAAATTTATATATTATAATAGTATTTATATTATACTAGGTTATTTACTATTCTATATAATATATAGGTATAATCTATATATAGAAGATAAAGTTAAGGATAACTTTCTAGAAGGAGGAGTACTTATAATTAAAGACTATATAAAAAACCTTTTAAAAGTAAGAGCTACGCTAGTAAATTAATAATAGATTATTTAAGTATAAGTTATAAAGTTTTATAATAAACTTTATATCTTAAAGTCTTATATAATAGGAGAACTAGTAATATTAATTATAAAAAATTCAAAGTAGAAAAGATTAAATTAAAAGCTATTATATAAGTATACTAGTCCCTTTAAGGTAATAAAGGTAATTAGATATTAGGCGTACTACTTAAGTCTCTTAATAATATAAAGAATCTATCTTATATTTTAAATTTCCTTATTAGAACTATATTAAAGCTATCTTAATAAAGGTGAGTAATTATTTATACCTCCTTTAAAACTTATTAATAATAAAGAATATTATAAGGTAGAATAAATCCTAGATAGAATAAAAAGTAAAGATATTTAATACTACTTAATTAAGTAGTCTAGTTATAAAATAGAATATAATTAATAGATATCTATTAAGGATATAAATATAAAAGACTTATAAAGGGAATATAATAATATATATATAATAAAGAAGTATTAAAGGTAAAACGCTAGTATATAACTATTATAATAGAACTATTTAATTATAAAGTTAAGTTATATAAGGTAAGTTATAAGTTGTATTTATATAATAAAGATTTTAATAAAGAGATATATATAAAAAGAATTAATTAAGGGGAAAATTTTTATAATCTAAGAAAAGAATCTTTACTTAAAGGTATAATATTAAGGTCTTATAAGGGGAGCGTATCAAGGTAAGCTAGGGCTTATAATAGATATGTTGGAGGATAAGGTAGTATCCCTAGTAGGGGTAGGTAGAGAGGATAGAGTAGGTAAGGGAGAGGGAGTAGGAGTAATAGAAGTAGGGGAAGTATAAGGGGTATAAGGGACGCGAATCTTACGGGTAGAAGGCGTAGTACCGGCGGTACTACTATTATAAAAAGGGTAGCTAGGGCTAGTAGAAGCGGGGGTAAGTAATATAATAATAGGCGTAGGTATAAGTATAATAGCCTCCTCCTCCTCCTTTATATCCTCCTCTATCTCCTCTATCTCCCCCTTATTAAAATTATTATTATCCTCCTCTTAATATATAATTAATTTATATAAAGATAGTATAACTCTTTAATAATATACTTACCTCCCCTAACTCTTTATTAACCTCTATTATAATAAGGGTAGTTAACTCCTCTTATAAAAGTATTAATATATATTATAAAAAGTATATAATAAAAGAACTTACCTACTATCTTATTATATCTAGGATACCCTTTAAAGTAATAGCTACCTAACTACCTACCTTTATATTAAGGTATAGCAATTCTTTAAAGGTTTATAACTTATATAAAAGTATTTTACCACACTTCCTTAAGTAAATTACTACCTCTACCTTAATCTTAAAGGTAGTAACCTATATTATAAAGGTAATATAATAGGGTAACTTTCTACCTTAAAGGGCGATAATAAGGTTATAAGTAAGGAGGCTAAATTAATAAATATAAAAGGTAAGAAGGACTTATAACCTATTAATATATTATAAGTAAATTATATTAAAATCCTATTATTATAAACTAATTTATAAGGCTTATAAAGGTAGTAGTACCTCTTATAAGCCCTACTAGTCTCTTAGTTATATAGTAACTTAAGACTTAAACCTAGGTACTTAGTATATTAAAGATAATAGGGCTATAAGAGGGCTACTACCCTAATAATATAACGGGGTAGCGTAGTATAATAAGAGGATTTAACTATCTATTATAAGAGTTAGCTAATAGGAATACCTTTAAGTATAAAGAGTATAAGAATAATTTAAAAGAAATATAATATAATAAGATATTAATAAGGTCTTTAAATAAATAATATAATAGACTTATATAAGAAGGTAATTTATAAGTAATATACTTATAATATATTTAAAGATAATTAAAGTCTAGTATAAGGTAATAATATATATAAAGTAGTAAAGAATAATTAGTAGAGACTTACCTTAATTATTATTATAGTTATTAACTATTTAATATATAATATTATATTAATAATTAATCCTTTCTATTATACTTATACTCTAATAGTAGTTATCTTATAAAGTATTAATAGTATTAATATTAAACGCGTTAGCTCCTATTATTAATATATTAAGATATAATTTAAGATAACTTATAATAAGTTAATATTAATAGTAGTAGTTATAAAAGGAGTAGAAGTAAATAAAATACAACTTTATTATATATTATATTATATATATTAACTACACAATTTAATAGCGTAATATTATTACCTAACTTTTATATTATTATTTATATTATATATTTATAAAGTAATATAATAGTAAACTTAATTAATAATTATATCTAACTATTAATATAAATTATAATTATAAAGGCTTTTATATATTAGTAGTATATAATATTAGTAGTATATTATTATTACTATATTATTACTATCCTTAGAACTCTTTCCCTTACTTTCCCTACTAGGGTTTTAAAGGTTTTTAACGAGTCCTATTATAGATAGTAGTAGTTAGTATTTAAGGATAAATACCCTTAAAGGGGAGGTAATTATTAGGATATCTTAATATATCTAGCTAGTATAATACGGCCTATTAATAATATCCTAGCGGTATTAGTTTAGCTTCTTATTATCCTAATAGATATCCTTTTATCTAGATATCTAAGAGGCTAGGTAGCTTCCTTAAGGGGTATTTAGATAGTCCTCCCTCTACCTCCTTAGAAGGTAGAGATTAGTTCTTTTATAACTATAAAGTTACTAGAGTATTAAGTCTACCTTTATAATACTACCTACTCGCTAGTAGTTTATACTATCTATTCTAGCCCTTAGGAACTAGCCTTCTAGTCTAGTTCCTAACAGTACTATAAAAGCGAGAATATAGGATATTATAATAATAGTCTAAAAAAGGGGTAAACTTAATTTTTTTATTACCTTTATATATAATCCTAAGTAGCCTAATATTTAGAGCTTACTAGAACCTAGTTAGATATTAAAGTACTATTATAATCTAATTACCCGTATCTTTAATTAGAAGCTCTAGGAGCTAATAAGGGACCTTCTTAAGTAATACATCCTTAGTATTTATATAAGCTACTATTATATTATTAAGTTTTAGAAGTAAGGTCTCTTATATACTTATATTCTCCTTATTATATAAGAAGAGAATTAGATCTAGATAGTTAGTAATATTAATAGTAATATTTAAGTATTTATCCCCCCTTAATAGGATAATAATATGCTATATAAGTTAGTCTTATAGTATATAGTTTATAATCGCTATACTAGGGTCCCTAGTAATAGATATTTTAGTTAGGAGAAGAATTATTATAGTAAGGCTTTTTTAAAGGATTTTTACTAAGAGACGTCTTTTATACCTAATAGGAGTTATCCTTTCTATAAATATCTAGTCGGCCCCCCTAAACCTAATTCCTCTATTAACAATAGATAGGTTATCCCTTATAACTTATACCTATTAAAGAAATATAGTACCTATATTAATATTAAGATCTACGGCTCTATTAAGTCTATTTTCTATCTATATAAATATATTTATAAGGGACCTAATTAGGCTAATATCTCCCTTACTAGGAATTATACGCGTAATAATAATAACCCTACTCCTAATAGCTAGTTATAATAATAAGGGGAGTTAATAGATAAGATTATAGAGTATTAGTCCGCTCGCTAGATTAGGTCTACTAAGGCTATCTAGAAGATACTCTTATTTAGTATAGGTATTATAAAGCCTTATATAGAGCGTCTATAAATCTACCTCCTAGGTTAATAGTATACCCTTTTTAAGCCAGCTAATAACTAGGCTATTAATAAGGCTACTAAATAAAAGCTAATAGATAATAATAAGCTCTATAAAACTATATTAATAGAGTTTTTCAATATAAACTATCTTACTAAGGAAGCTTATAATAATATTTAGCTATTACCTTTTATAAGATAGAATAGGAAACGTCCTACTATTATAAGGGATCTACTCTACTATCTATACGCGGATTTTCCTAAAGTCTTTATATAGAATAAAAGAAATAAATGTTAGAAAATATATAAAAGGGGTAAGACTCTTAGGCGTATTAATTTTATTAGTCCTAAAACTAAGGATCTCTACTATTACTAACTACTCCTCTATTATATTAAGGGGGCTATATTATTTAATAACCTTGAGATAGTAGATAGCTAGCTAATAGGATAAAAGGAGGCCTATATAAAGCTTAGGTTAACTAAAAATAATAAATATACTAATAAGATCCTTAATAAGGGAAAGGATTTTTAGGGAGGTTATAGGTTATATAGTCTTTTTATATTAGTTTTAATTAAACTCTAACCTACTAACGCCCTTACCTTATAAAATAAGTATAAGGAGTATATCTTAAATAACTACTTATACCTCCTATAATAGGATTTTTTAATACTTTAGATCCTAGATAATTATTATAAGTAATAGTCATTTACTAAATAGTACGCCCTTTACCTAATTAACGGCTAATTAGAATATTAATTAACCCCTAAATATACTAAGGATCTAGCCTAATATAGCCTATCTATTCTAACTATTTTATTTAATAATTTTAATAATATTCTAAATAGACTTTTACGGGAAGAAATATCTTACTAAATTACCCCTAATAAGGCTGAGGTCTTATAGAATAGGCTAAATATTAATTAATACTACGCTACTAATTAGATTATCGCTACTATTAACGCTAATACTAATAATAAATTTAATACTCTAGGTATACTTTCTTCCTTAATAGTACTAGGGGGACTAGTAAGATAATAGTATAAAATACTATTATAGAAAGGCTATATTCCTAGTAAAAGGTTACTCTAATAGTAGCGTCTTCTAGTATTATATTAACGCTATTATAGGGAGGTTAGACTACTTACTTATAATTTAAGATACCCCTAGACTCTAATACTACCTCCTTATATAAGATTAAGAAGGGGACTAATCTTACTAAGCTAATTAAGCGAGCCTATATTATCTTTTAGGATAAGTCTCTTATATAGAGTTAATATAATATAGAAGCTATTAGTTAGAGCCTTTAAGATATTTATAATAATAACTAGGCTTATTTTAGGGGTAAGGTAGTCTACTTTTATAGGGACTTCTAATAAATACTCCTAGTTATTCTAGGAGGATCTAGTAGCTAGGTTATTAAGGTATATCTTTAGAAGGCCTATTTCTAGAATAAGGTTATATATTTAAATCTTACTATTAATAAGTAACTTAATAATCCCGACCTAATAGATACTATATATTATAAAATAGGACTCTTTATAAGTAATCTCCTTACTATTAGTAATAGTATTAATATCTAGAAAAGCCCTACTACTAATAAAGATATATTATATTAGAAATATAGTTATACTCCTAGAAATCCTATTAATAATTTAGTTAAGACTATCTATACTAATATTAAGATAAATATCTCTTAAAGGGAATATCTGTTAAAACGGGCTATTCTTACTATTATTAATAAAGATGTTACTAGTATTAATACTAAGATAATATTATATATCCCTAGTAATATAATAATATACTAGAGTATTAATCGTATTATATTAGAAGAAGATAATGAACTCTTCCCCCCTAAGTACTTTTATAGGTTCTATAAACCCTCCCTACTATCTTATAAGCTATATATTAAGCTAGGCGTATTAGTTATACTACTAAGAAACCTTAATCCGCTACGTCTATATAATAGGACCTAACTATAAGTAATAAGATATAATAAGTATATCTTTAAGGGGGAGATTATAGGTAGTACCTATAATAGTAAGAAGGTAATACTATTTAAGACGCTATTATAGTCTAAAGAAAATAATAAGCGGATTCCTACCCCCTTTATTTATAAGTAGTACCCTATCTGACTAGTATTTATTATAACTATTAATAAAATATAAGGCTAATTAATAAAGTATATAGGTATTAACTTATAATTAACTATATATAACTCTATTACAGGTAATAAGATAGGGAAACCTCTATATTATTAAGCCTAAAACTCCTAAATATATATCTAGCTAAATAATAAGAAACGTTATATATAAGTAGGTACTATTAGATAATAGGTAGACTACCCCTAATATATTAGTCGTAACTTATTATTAACGCCTAGATCCTATTAATAGCTACTTAGCAGCTTATAAGAATACTAATTATAATATTAGAAGTATAAAAACGGCCTAATAATATACTTAGTTATATAATTATATCTTTACTAGAAAATACCTGTAAAAATTCAAGATTTTAACGTTAGAAAATCACCCCTACTACCTGGCGTTTAGTAGGTGACGTGAATAGCGGGGAGTATATCAGACGTTTTAGCCTGTAAATGCGATAGTATTAGCTATATCATATGCACCTATAAACCGATTTGGAACATTCTGACAGCGTTAGATACCTGGCAATGAGACGGATATTTCCCTCTATTCAGACCGATATCAGACACGTTAGTAGGTGAGGTAAATAGTAGGGAGTATATTAGACCCGTTAGTAGGTAGGCGGCCTGTAAATACGACAGCATTAGCTATATTATATACATGCACCTATTCTAACAGCGTTCTATACCTGATAATGAGACGGATATTTCCCCCCTTTCAGACCGATATTAGACAGGTTGGTAGGTGAGGTGAATAGTAGTAAGTATATCAGACTTGTTAGTAGGTAGGCGGCCTATAAATGCGATAGCATTAGCTATATCATATATATACACATATTCTAACAGCGTTCTATACCTAATAATAAGACGGATATTTCCCCCTATTCAGACCGATATTAGACAGATTAGTAGGTAAGGTGAATAGTAGTAAGTATATTAGACCCGTTAGTAGGTAGCCTATACATGCGATAGCATTAGCTATATCATATGCATGTACCTATTCTAACAGCGTTCTATACCTAATAATAAGACGGATATTTCCCCCTATTCAGACCGATATCAGACACGTTAGTAGGTGACGTGGTAGAATAGGTAATTTATAAATAATAACAGGATTTTTATTATTAATCTAATTATTCTAGCCGTTAGCGTATAGAATTTAGTAGGTAAATTTATTTATAATAATATATCTTTTAAACTACTATACTAATTTTTATAATTTTTAAAGTTTTAAATAGCTATAAATATATCGTATAACTTTATTTAAGTAGAAAATATTATAAAGGGTAGGTGTATACGTAGGTAGAATATAAAGAGATATTAGACTTTTAATATTCGCGCTAGTCTGAGAAAGGAATCTGGGGGACTTATTAACTAACTAAAAGGCGGCGATAAGCTTAGGGTCCTAATTACTAGATATTCCTATAGTAAGAAGATATTAGACTTTCTAATAATAAAAATAAGCTATTCTATTATTTAGTTTATTAAATACTACTAGTTAAACCTTAAAGGGCTGGATTAATACTAGCCTGTAATAACTCCTATATCTAATAGATTCCTCTATATTAATATAATAAATCTAGTAGGACTATTAATAGTTATTATAAGAGTATAAAAGATATATTATAATATAAGGGATATAATAATTCAAGAATTATATTAAATAGTCTAGTAGCGTAGAAGTTATTAGTAGAATAGAATATTACTATACTAGATATCCCGTAGTTAATTAGGTACCTAGTAGATAGTATTAGTCTTTTAACGCTTCTATCTTAATAATAATAACGTCTTTTCCTAATAATAACTAATACGATAAGTCGTCTAATAATAGTATACTTAGTTATACCTTATTAGTCCTAAATAGTAACGTTGTAGTAGAGTTATAATATAGGTAGGCCTAATAACTATTTATTAATACCCTAGTATTAAGTAACTATTATAAATAATCCCTTAGTCTAAAATTAATATCTTTACTAATATTTACCTTATAACCCCTATAATACTTAAGGAGGGTCTTAGTATTTATAATAGTTCGTATAAATATCTATTATATTTATACTTAAATTTACTATATAACTACTATTACTTACTAAGAAATAAAATAATTATACTTTTAAGTATACTTTTCCTAAGTAAAAATCTTGAATTTTTACAGGTATTTTCTAGTTATTAATAGGAGGATAGTTACCTTACTACTAATATCTTTAAGCGAGATATCTAGATTAATACTAAGCCTATCTATTAGGCTAGAGTAGTAGTCTACTTAAATAGTCTATTAATTCTAATAATACTAATTTAGGTTATTAAGCTCTATTAATATCTAGATATTAGTAGCCTAGTAGCTAAATAGACATCTACTATTAATAGTACGATTAAAGAAATCAGGCTAGATCTAGATATTAATTAGCTAATTATTTAAATTATATTAACTACCTCCTAGCTATTATCTAAATAATTTAGAACTATTTATAATTAAGCGGATTCAGGTCTAGAAAATAACTAGGGAAATACGTTAAATAGTCTTACCTATATCTATTTTATATAAAATTAACGTCTTATTACTTACTAAGACCTACTACGACCCTAAGGTATATACTTACCGGTGATATACCAATCTAGTTCCTACTTAGGGTCGCTACTATCTTCCTACTTGTTATAACCTAGTCGTCCCTAGGGTTGATAGGTCTAGGTGGATCTTATAGAGCGGAGTATTAAGGACTAGATAAGTAGGCTTTATACTAAACTAGTTTAAAGGTAAAGGGTTATATTTAGTATCTAGGAGATTAGTCTAGTAGATAATATAAGTTAAGCACGAAGCTCTTATCTAGATAGAAATCCATACTATCTATATAGTTATAGGAAATCGTACTAAGAGGTATAATTTATATAGATCTAGTATCTAAGCTATCTAATCTACTTAGTAGTTTAGGTAGTTCTTCTAACTAATCTATATTATTATAATAAGATATACTCTTATTATATATATTATAAGACCTATTTAGTTTACTTATAATATTAGGTCCCCCTCCCTTAGCTTTTATCTTAAAAGCTTCTATCTCTAATTATACTAGCTAATAGGTACTAACTTCCCTTATTATACTATTATTATTAGTTAATTAAGTCTATTAGTACCCCTTTTCTAGTAATAGGCGTATGCTAGAATTATTCTAAAGCTAACTATCCTAAGAAGTATAAGGTTAGTAGTTTATCTAATTACTATATTAAATACGCCCGTCTTAGATATAGTTATAACCTCGCGCCCTTTTTACTTATAAAGTAGGCCCGGATTAAGTAATAATAGATATTTAAGGCTAGAGAAGTAAAAGAGACTTTAACTAAGTTAAATTACCTTTACGCTAAAGTCGAGGCGTTAGAGAAAAGGAAGTTGGAAATAGTAGAAGGTAAAATTTAGAATATTAAGGAGTTAGAATAGGAAGAGAAAACTGCGGCTCCTAGTCCTAATAACTTCCTCTTTAACCTTTCTTCTAAATAGATTGAGATTCTTATAGACTTTAACTCGTCTAACTTTATAGGTGCTAGTAGAATTATTATAGAAGGATCTAGTAGTTTATAAGGTTCTTAACTAGCTCCTAGGTACTTTTAGAGTCTCTATATCCTTTCTATTTTATAAGGTATTACTAACCTTCCTTTATTAGAATTTTCTCCGCTTTAAACTTAGTTTCTTCTTTAATTATATAATAAAATATTTCTTATAAGGGTATATTTAGATCTACTAGTTCTAGCTTAGAAATATAGAATACTAGGTATACTTTAATATTAGGTAGAAGGTTTAGTTTATAATTAACTAGTCCCTTTATTCTTTAAATAGAAAATAGTCTAACCTTAATATAATCTAGTTTCTTACTTAGTTTCTTTATTTTAAAATCCTTTATAAGGAGGTAGACTTTATCCCCCTCTTTTAATTAAGGATATATTTTCCTTTTCTTATTAATATATCTTGCTATTCTATTATTTACCTTATAAATTATACCTTATATATCTTTATATAATCGCTTTATCTCTAATATAAGGACTATTACTTTATTAGCTTCTAGACTAGGTCTTAGGCCTAAGAATATATTTACTTATCTTCTATAATTTATAATGAATAGAGATAACTTAGTTATATCTAACTATTTATTATTAAATACTAACTATACTATAAGTAATAATAATACCTAATTATTTTATTTAGTATTAATATAATACCTGAGGTATATTTCTATTATCTAGTTAGTACGTTCTATCTATCTATCTATTTATAGGTAGTAAGCTATTAATATTTATAGCTTTATCCTAATTATTAATATTAAGGTCTTCTAATAGTTTAATATAAAGAGCTTGTCTCTATTAGACGTAATAGACTCTAGTATACTATAATCCCTAATTAGTCTATTAAGTAGAATAAATCCTAACTACTTAGTAGTATAGGTCTCCTTAAATAGTATTATAATAGTATACTTTATTAACTTATCTATAATAACTATTATTAAATTATAAACCTCTTTTATAGTTAGATCTCCTAATTTAGGTAGTTTAACTATAAAGCTCTTATAATATCTTTCTATAGTAAGTTTAGTATTAGTATAAACTGGATTTACTTATACTTTATATAGCGTGCTAATTTATTCTGTTAATACTAGATATATTCTGTAATATATTTCTTAACTTTTACTCGTAGCTTTAGTATAGTATATATCCTTCTAATAAGCTTAACTATCTTAGTAACTCCTAGGTGTCTTTATAGTAGGTTATTATAATAATCCTATACTATTTCTTTAGTATATAATTCTAATAAGTAAAGCTTACCCTTATACTTTAAGAATTTATCTCCTAGTTACTAACTCCTTAATTCCTTTACTAGGTCGTTAGTCTTATATCCCTTTTAGATAGCATCTAAAATTCCTAGGACTTAAATATATATAGTTACTACTAACGTCTACGTTAGTACTAATAAACTATTATCCTTTATATTTAGGATTAATTTCTTTATTATATTCTTGGTTTCTATATAGTCTAATCTCCTACTAAGAGTATCTACTTAATTATTATCCTTTCTAGGTATATATACTATCTTAAATTTATACTACCTAAGTAATTCTAACTAATAAATTTATTATTAATTTAACTCCTTTATTATAATAAAGTTAACTAAGTTCTTATAATCTATTATAATAGTCAAGTCTAAATAGCTCTTAGTATATACTTACTAGTACTATAATATATATACTATAATAAGTAGCTCCTTATTATATATATTATAATTCTACTCTACTAGTATTATTTTTCTAGAGAAGTAGGCTATTAGATACTACTTTCCTTCTATTATTTAATATAAATAAGCTCTAATTACTAGATCTAATATATTAATTTCTATTTATACCGGTTTATTAGCTTAGAAGGTTCTAAGTATAAGTAGATCTATATAAGATTACTTTAAGATCTTAAATACTTTCTTTTAAGTTAAATCCTATTTAAACCCTATATCTTTCTTTATAATATTAGTTAAAGGAATAGCTTTCTTAGAATAGTCCTAAATAAATCTATAATTAAAATTTATGAATCTAAGGAAACTTTAAACTTCTTTAATATTTATAGGTACTAGCTATTTAAGTATTACCTTAACCTTCTTAGGGCTTATTTAAATACCTTTTATACTAATTATAAATCCTAGGAATTCTTCTAATTCCTTATAAAATTTATATTTATCTAGGTTAAGGAATAGTTTAGTATTTATAAAGTATAATAAAACTTCTTATATATATTAGATATATATATCCTCTTCCTTAAAGTATATTAAAATATTATTAAGGTAAGTAATTATTATTTAATCTAAATACGCCCTTAATATATTATTAATTAATACCTAGTAGGTAGCTAGTATATTAGTAAGTCTAAATAGTATTACTAGATACTCGTAGTAACCATAATATATTTAAAATACTATCTTCTATTCTTTACCTTCTTTTATCTAAATTAAATTATAAGCTCCTTAAAGGTCTAGCTTAGTAAATACTTTCACCTTACTAAGTTAATCTTATAACTTACTAATATTTAGTAAAGGATACCTACTCTTAATTATAATATTATTTAACTTTTAAAAGTTAATATATAGCCTTAGCTTTCTATCCTTCTTTAGTATAAAGAGGATTAGATATCTTACTAGTAATTTAGATTCTTAAATAAATCCTTTCTTTAAGTTCTCCTCTATATACTTATAAAGTACTAAGAGTTCCTTTTTTAAAAGTATATATATTAGTTTAAATATTAGCTCTTTACTAGGTTTAAGTTTAATCTTATAATCTTATAATTAGTACCTAGGTAATACTTTTATAGTTATCTCTTCCTTAAAAAGCCACTTCTACTTTTTATACTAATAAGGGATTATAGAAGGTTTATCTTTCCCTTTAATTTCTCTAACTTATTTACCTAGCTAACCTCTACTAGCATATATTAAGTTAGACCCTTTCTTCTAAAGGTTATCCTTTTTCTTTAAAGTTAAGGCTATATACGCTTTAATTAGTCTATGGTTCTACTTCTTATCTATTATTATCTATTATTAGCGTATAGGTTAGATCCTAGCGACGTCTCTAGTCTACTAAAATATAAGTACTCCTTTTTACTAATCTATAATAGGATTATATTCCTTTAACTAAGGTATTCTAAGAATAATATAATACATAGCTATTATAATAATATTAAACGAAAGTTCCTTATAATAGTATTAAATAATAATAGGTAGTAAGGTTATCTCCTTATCTACTCTCTCTAATAGTTCTAGTCCGTCGACTCCCTATAAATTATATTAATACTTCTTCCTATAAGTAGGTAGGCCTGTTAATTATACTCTTTCTTAAGAGATAAAGTTTCTAGTTAATCTAGAATCTATTATTATAATAGTCCTCTAACTATTAATATTTACTAGTATATTTATATACATATCGTACTAAGATATATATAAGTGCTATATAAGCGTTAATATATTTATCTCCTTATACTTCCCCTTAGTATAAGGGATTACTCTTTTCCTAATATTAGGAGGAATCTAGTAAGCTTTTTCTATTATATATGCTTTTTATAGGTGTTATGAAAATATACGTACTATTTTATTAAGTAATACTCTCTAGTATTCTTATTATATTTGAGATATATGTAGATAATACTATACTACCTTTAGTTATAGCCTAGGAACTACTTCCTTAATCTTTTAGTTCTTAGATACTAGTAGTAACTTATTACTTTATATTCTTTCTAGTTTTTATAACTATATATGGGAACTACTACTATATTACCTAGTTATATCTTTATTATATAATAATACTAGTAATAGTATTCCGTATATACTATCTAGTATATAATACTATACTTTAGATGGTTTAGATTATTATAATACTCGTTTTTTAGTAATATATTATTATACTTTATCTTATATTCTTTAAGCTTAGACTTTCCTTTTAAGTTATTTTATATTTCTTCTTCTTAATCCTTAGATATTAAGGTATAAGGTTTGGATTTATCTAGGGATTTAACCGACTTATTATTATTAGCTACTAAATTACTCTATTTTAAATTATCTATTTCTATTCTTTATCCTTACTTATACTTTTCCTTATAAGCCTTATAACTATCTTCTACCTTAAGTTCTTATATTCTACTTTAGATTTCTTTAAGATATTTATTAATTTATTTAATATTCTAGCTTCTTTTTATAACTTCTTATTAAAGCTTATAATAGTATTATTAAGTTTCTTAGATATTTACTTATAGTAGATTAAAGTAGTCGAGTAAGTCTATTATAATTATATTAATTTCCCTATTACTAAACTCCGATTTAAGTAGATCTTCTATAGGTCTGTTATTTTAGATAGGTACCTTTTCTAGTACGTTAAGCTATAGTCGTTATACTATATTTTTTAACTTATACTCTCTAGCTATATAGCCCGGCTTGTTATAGCTATAGTAAGTAATTACTTTCTTACCCCTACTTTACTACTTCTTACCCCTAAATACCCCCTTCTTTACTTTCTTTATAAAGTTAAGTTCTATTAGTATAGGTCCGTAAGGATCTCTTTCTTTATAAGTTAGTTAGTAGGGTTTTATAAAATACCCTAATTATCTAAATCCTCTAGTACCTCTATTATACCGTTTCTTTATTATTTATTTAAATAATTTATTGTTAATATTAATAGCTTCCTTTATAAAGTTATCTAGGGTATTTATAACTAATCTAGTCCTTATAAGTTTATCTTTAATATTATCTTTTAATCCTTAGTAATATATTATTATAAGAGTATTATTATCCTGATCTATCTAAGCGGAGTACTATTAAAACTAAGTTAAGTACTCTATAATTAACTTCTTCTACGTGAGATATTAAATAATATGTGTTACTACTTTATTCTTATTTAATAGTTTAAAGACTCTTTAAATCTCTACCTTAAATCTGGGAAAGCTTTTAAATTATACTTTAATATTATTATTATCGTCGTTATTATCTTTATACTTCTTCTAAAATAGTCTAACCTACTTCTATATACGTCCTTATATATAGGTAATTATAAAGGTAGTTTATTTCTTAGCTAGAAGTTCCGTTTCTTAGAAGGTAATATATAACTTAAGTTATATTAACTAATCTTTAAGTTTATCTCTATCCCTGTAATAGAGATCTAGCTGTATATCTTTAACTGACTTTTTATTTATATTATCTATTATTAAACGTCGTTAACTAACTTAACTTAGGGTAGGTTCTCGTCCTAAGGTACTTATCTTAAGGGTACTTAAAGTGTTATAACCCGGTTATCCCTAGGGTTAATAGGTCTAGGTAGATCTCGTAGAGCGGAGTATTAATAACAAGATAAGTAGGCTTTATACTAAACTAGTCTAAAGGTAAAGGGTTATATTTAGTATCTAGGAGATTAGTCTAGTAGATAATATAAGTTAAGTATAAAGCTCCTATCTAGATAGAAATCCACGCTATCTATATAGTTATAGGAAATCCTACTAAGAGGTATAGTTTATATAGATCTAGTATCTAAGCTATCTAATCCACTTAGTAGTTTAGGTAGTTCTTCTAACTAATTCATATTACTATAACGAGATATACTCTTACTATATCTATTATAAGACCCGTTTAATTCGCTTGTAATACTACTCTAGTTTATTATCGCTACTAATTAAGGTATACTAGGCGAGCGTACTAGTAATATAGTTCTATTATAATATATATAGTAGATAGTTACCTAGAAGCTAATAGCCGGCTAATAGGAGATAGTTATACTATAACTATTTACTAAATAGAAATAGGAGTAGATAGTAGAGGGCTATATAGGAAGGATACTAGTTAGGGATTAATATAAGGCCCCCCTTAATAATTCTAATATAGATATCCTACTTAATCCGGCCTCTTATAATATTATTAGGAGTTATTATAATACAGGCTACTTTTATAAAGGTAGGGTAATTATAGTATTACGACCCGTCGTCTTCTAACTAGAAGGCTCCGGAGTCTAGGTAGATCTCGTAGAGAGGAGTGTTAAGGACTAGGGTAAATAGGCTTCGTACTAAACTAGTCTAATACAGGTCGAGTATTATATTTAGTATCTAGGAGATATCTAGGTTAATAATATAAGTTAAGTATAAAGCTCCTATCTAAGTAGGAACGTACGCTTTCTATATAGATATATAAGATCCTGCTAAGAGATATAAGTCGGTAGACCGATCCATCTAATCTACACGTAGCTCCTATAGTTTAGTAAGCTAATCCATCTGATCTACCTGTAGGTCGAGTCTCTCCTAAGACTAATCCACCTGACGGTAACGAGAAGTGCCTTTACTAGGCGTAGTATAAGGACCGCTAGTCTATACTCGTAATATTAGCTCCCCCTCTAAGAATTATCGTCCCGATAATCCTAACTTCTATAATACCTGCTAATAGGTATAAACTATCAAGCTCTTTCTATTATTATTAGCTATTATCGTTAATCGCGCCAGTAACTCTAATACGTGTTTATAAGAACTGCGAAAAGGCTAGGCGCCTAGAGAAGTATAAAGTAGGGGGTTCGTCTAATCGTTACGTGGAATGCGCCCGACTAGGCTATAGCTGCGATCTCGCTCCTTTCTCCCCTACTCGTTGGGCTCGCGTTCAGAAATAGCGCGATGCTAAGCTAGTAGAGTAGAAGGCTTTCTAAAAGGAGGCCTAGGCTCGAATAGTTCGTCTCACTATAGAGCTGGAAATATTAGAGCGAGTTTAAAGAGAAATGGTTGAAGGGGAACTATAAAATATCGAGGAGGTCGAGGTTAATAAGTAAATAGCTAATCCCCTACCTAACGACTTCCTCTTTAATATTTCTTTAGAATAGGTTAAAGTCCCTCTTAACTTTAACTGGTCTAGGTTTACTACTATTAGCGGAACTATTATAGGAGGCTCTAGTAGTTCTCAAGGTTCTTAATTAGTTCCTAGGTACTTTCCGAATCTTTATACCCTTTCTATTTTACTAGGTACTTCTAACTCTTATATACTAGAATTCTTTCGGCTTCGAATTCGTTTTCTTCTTCTATTTTAAAATAGAAGGTTTCCTATAAGGGTATATTAGGATCCGCTGGTTCTAATATTAAGATATAGAATACTAGGTAGATTTTAGCGTTAGGTAGAAGCTATAATTTATAGTTAACCGGCCCTTTATTTCTAATAACTAAAAATGGTCCGACTTTAATATAGTCCAGTTTCCTACTTAGTCTTATACCTTTTAAATTTTTTGTAAGGAGGTATACTTTATCCCCCTTCTTTAGCTAAGGACCTAATTTTCTTTTCTTATCTACTAACTTCTTTATAATAGCGTTAGCCTCGCTAATCGTGTACTATATATCTTTATACAGGCTTTTTATATTAGAAGTTAATACCAAGGCTTTTTCGGCATCTAGTCCTTATCGAGGATCTAGGAATAAGTTTACGTGTCGACCGTAGTTTATAAAAAACGGTGACAGCCTTATTATATCTAATCTTTTATCGTTATATACTAACTGTACTATTAGGAGTAACGTAACCTAATTATTTTGCCTTTTATTAACGTAGTATCTAAGGTATACTTCTATTATCTAATTAATACGTTTAGTCTATCTATCTATTTAAGGGTAATAGGCTATTAATATTCGTAGTTTAGTTCCTATTAACGCGATTAAAGTCTTCTAATAGTTTAATATAAAGAGTTTAGCTCTGTCTGAAGTTATTGATTCCGGTATACCATAATCTCTAATCAGTCTATCTAATAAAATGAATTCAAGCTGACTAGCGTTATAGGATTCCTTATATAGGATTATAATAGCATACTTAGTAAGTTTATCAATAATAACTATTATCGAGTCGTACTTGTCGTTAGTTACCGGGTTAACTAACTAAGGTAGTTTTATAATAAAGTCCATCGTAACGTCTTTCTATAGTATGTCTAGAACTTCGGTAAACTGGATTTGTCCGTACTTAGTATATCTTACAGATTTATTCTACTAGTAGCATATATATTCTTTAATATATTACTCGACTAACGCTCGTAGGTTTAATGCGGCGTATACTCTTTAAATGAGTTCTAATATTTTAGACACTCCTAGATGTCCTAGTAAAGGATTATTATGGTGATCCCTAATTACTTCTTCTATTACTTTTAGTAGTAAGTACAGCTTCTGTTTATATAATAATAGGTCCCGGCTAGGCTATTCCTTCCTAAGTTATCCGGCTAGGTTATTATTCTCGTATACTTCCTTTAAATTAGGAACTATATGTGTCGTAACTCGGATAGTCGTAGCTAGATTCCTTACTAGTACTAACGACCCATCGTTTTCTTATTTCAAGATAGGTTAAGTGGTAATGTCTTTTACTTATATATAGTCAGATCGTCTACTTAAAGCATCTACTCGTCTATTATCTTTTCCTAGGGTGTACTAAATTTTGAACTTATATTACTTAAGGAGTTCGGACTATCGAACTTATCGTCGATTTAATTCTTTTATAGTCGTAAAACCTACTAAATTTTTGTAATCGGTAAAGATAGTAAGTTCCGAATAGCTTTCAGTATATACTCTCTAATGCTATAGAGAATAGACGACTACTAAAAGCTCTTTGTCGTGTATATTATAGTTCTGTTCTACTGGAGACATCTTACGTGAGTAGTATACTACTGGATGCCACTTGCCGTCTTTCTACTAATAGAGGCATACTCCGATTATAAGATCCGAAGCATCTGTTTTAATACGTACCGGTTCTCCGTTACGAAATATATAGAGTACTAGAGGATCTATATAAGCTTGCTTTAGTTCTTTAAATACTCTCTTCTAGTTAGTATCCCATCGAAATCCCGTATCTTTCTTAGTAATTTCCGTTAGTAGCAAGGCTTTCTTAGAGTAGCTTTCTATAAAACGTCTATTAAAGTTAGCGAATCCTAGAAACCCTTATACTAATTTAATATCGTGTAGTGTAGGCCATTCCTATATAACCTGAATCTTCTTAAGGCTTATATAAACACCTTTAGTTATTACTATAAACCCTAAGAACTTAACTAAGGTCTTATAAAACTCGTATTTCTCTAGCTTTAAGAGGAGTCTAGCTTATAATAAGCATATTAATACATCTTATATATAAAGGATATATTCCTTAAGAGTTTTAGAGTAAATTAATATATCGTCGAGGTATATAATCGCTATAAGATCTAAATAAGCTCGTATAATATTATTAACTAATACCTAGCAGGTTACTAGTACGTTAGTAAGACTAAACGGCATGACTAGATACTCGTAATATTTATATCGAGTCCTGAATACTATTTTCTATTCGTCACCTTCTTTTATTCGAATCAAGTTATACGCTCCTTGAAGATCTAGTTTTATAAAGATCTTTGCTTTAGCTAGCCGATCCTACAGCTCGCTAATATTAGGTAGCGGGTAACGATTCTTTATCGTTATATTATTTAACTTTCGATAGTCTACGTATAGTCGTAAGGATCCGTCTTTCTTCTTTATAAAGAGTATCGGATATCCTGCTAGTAATTTGGATTCTCGAATAAATCCCTTTTTTAGGTTCTTATTAAGGTACCCGCGTAGTACTATAAGTTCCTTTTCGGATAACGTATAAATAGGTCTAAATATTAGTTCCTTCCCTAGTTTAAGTTTAATCTTATAATCCTAAGGTTAGTATTTAGGTAGAGCTTTTACTATTATCTCTTTTATAAAGAGGCGTTTCTATCTTTAATACTCTTATAAGATATTAGGAGTACTATTAGTTACTCTAAGAACTCTAACTTGTCGACCTAGCGGACCGCTGCCAGTGTCTATTAAGTCGGATCCTTGTGTTTTAAGGTCATCCTTATTCGAAATTAAGGTAATATATACCTCAACCGTCTTCTAGTTCGATTTCTTATCCACCGTCGTCTACTATCGACGTATAGGTTAGAATCTAGTGATATTACTAGTTCGCTTAAACTTAAGTACTTTTCTTCTCCAGTTAATTACTAGGTTATACTTTTCTAACTAAGGCATGCCTAATATAATATAATAGGTGGCTATCCTTATAATATTAAAGGACATTTCCTTATAGTATCGTTGAATTACAAATAGTAGCGAGGTTATTTCCTCGACTACGCTTCCTTTTAATAGCGTTGACCCGTCGGCCATTTATAAGTTATATAGATCCTTCTTTCTTCGCGTTAGTAGGCCTACTAACCGTACTAATACTTTAGAGATAAAGTTTCCAGATACTCTAGAATCTATTATTACTATAGTCCGCTAACTATCTATTTTAACCGGTATATTTATATATATTACGTAGTTCGTTAAATATAGCTAATATATTTTTAGGGTAAGGACATTAATCTCCTTATACTTCCCCTTAGTACAAGGGATTACTCTTTTCCCGAAAAGGATAGGAATCCGGTAGTTCTTTTTATATACATGTGCTTTCTGTAATTATCGTGGAAGCAGGTATACTAGTCCTATAAGTGACACTTAGAAGTATGCTCGCCATACTTGAGGTGTCCGTAGAGACTACTATACCATCTTTAGTCATGGTTTAGAAACCACTTCCTCGATCTCTTAGTTACTAAGTGCTAATAATAACTTATATTATTATAACTTAACTAAACTTTTCTACACGTTTAGATTCTAATAGACTTTCCTAAGTTTATTTTCACTTAGTAGTAAATTATATATATTTCGTCGGCGTAGGCTAACTAGTATATTACTCCGTGCTATAGATATACTAAGTCATTTCTAAACTCCTTTTATAGAAGTCCTCCTACTACTTTTTCTTAGTAGAACTCTACCCGTTCCTCGAGTTTTATCTGTGGATCTTTTAATATAGAAGCTCGAGATACTACTCTATTACCTTCTTTCTTAGAAGTCTGGCTAAGGTTTTCCTAGTCGGAATCATCCTCGCTTTCTCGGCTTTATTCGGGTTTTCCCTTCCGAATATAACCACTATTATATTTATTATTAGAGTCTAATTCCTTAAGTTATTCGTGAATATCTACTAGCCTTTATTTAATCTTTATAATGTTCCTCTATTTCTTAGCTATTTCTTCGCGTAATTCTTTCTCTCTAGATTATAGCTCTCTGTTAATAGGTAGATTAACGAGGGCTAGTAAATCATTTATAATTACGTCTAGCTCGGTGTCGTCGTACTCCGTTTCTTATTAATCCTTTAGAGGTTTAGTCTTCCTAACTAGAACTCTTTCTAATATATTTAACTAAGGTCGTTTCACTATGTTTTTTAACCTGTAGTCTTTAGCGATGTGGCCCGGTTTACTATAGCTATAGTAATTTATTACTTTCTTACCCCCTTACTATTTCTTACCTCTAAACGGTTTCTTCTTCTCGGTAAAGTCTAATTCTATTAGCATCGGACCGTAAGGATCGCGTGAGAATCGCTTCTTCCTATAACTTCCTCCGGAATAGAGTCCTATGTGACCGAGTCTAGAAACTCTACCATTATAACGTAGTTCTATTACTAACTCGTGGATCTAGTTATCGACTCGTGTTAAGGCTCTTATTAATAAGTCTAAGTTATTATAAACGGCTCCGTCTCGTATAAGTTCCTTCTTTACCTAAGGTTTTAATCCTCTCCGATATATTACTATTAGCGCGTTATTATCCTAGTCGGTTCTTATAGAATACTATTAGAACTATATTACGTATTTAGATACCGATTTCTTTTATATTAAGTACTAGATAACTCTTATTACTACGCTTACTTTATTAGAAGGTCCGAATATTCGCCTTATTTCTCTATAAAAGAGTATTAGGCTCTCTATCTATAGCTTAATAGAGATATTATCGTTGTCGTCGGGATCTTCTATATATCGTTTAAGAAATGGAGCGGACTATCTCTAGGCCCGTCCTCTTATATAAGTTATTATAAATAGGGGTTATTTCTTTAGTCTTATAACGTCTTTATTAAAAGAGAAGTATAGCTATATTTATACTAACTACTCTTCAAGTTTATCTTAATCGCTATAGTATAAATCTGGCTTAGTAACTTTAATACCTTCTTTAACTTCCGCTATTACTAACTATCGTGGACCGCGTTCACTCGGGGTGAGGTCCCTTTGTCCTAAGGTACTTATCTTGAGGGTGCTTAAAGTGTTACGACCCGTCGTCTTCTAACTAGAAGGCTCCGGAGTCTAGGTGGATCTCGTAGAGAGGAGTGTTAAGGACTAGGGTAAACAGGCTTCGTACTAAACTAGTCTAATACAGGTCGAGTATTATATTTAGTATCTAGGAGATATCTAGGTTAATAATATAAGTTAAGTATAAAGCTCCTATCTAAGTAGGAACGCACGCTTTCTATATAGATATATAAGATCCTGTTAAGAGGTATAGGTCGGTGGACCGATCCATCTAATCTACACGTGGCTCCTATAGTTTAGTAAGCTGATCTATCTAATCCACCTGTAGGTCGAGTCTCTCCCAAGACTAATCCACCTGATAGTGACGAGAAGTGCCTTTACTAGGCGTAGTATAAGGACCGCTGGTCCATACTCGTAATATATAGGTACCCTTATCCTATTATTTAAGATTTAGCTATTAGATATAGACGCTTATAATATTAATAGGATATTATAGTTTATTCTCCTTAAGGCGGTTATAGTAGGATTTAAACCCCTAGATATATAGGTTAATAGATTAGAGGGTATACTAAGTAGAAGTAAGGGTATCTTAATTTAAATTATTAAAATATTAATAGTAAATATCTAGTTACTCCTATATACTATCTAGTATATAAATCTAGGTAAATTTTAGCTTAAGGCTATTATTAATAATAAGTAGACCTATTAGATAATAAATAGACCCCTAGATCTAGAAGGTAGTTTAATTAATATAGGTATTAATATTAATTATACCCTTACTAGTAAAGGATAGATGATTATTATAACTAATAATATTATCTAAAAATTCTTTACTATATATACTCCTCCTTTATATAGACTATCTATTAATAATAATATTATTTATATTACTAAGTAATTTATTAATAAACTATACCTTAAGCTTAGCCTCCTTTTAAGGCCCCTTAAGTAATAAGTTAATATTAGCTAGCTTATATAACTAGTTAGGAGGAAGCTAATTATTCTTCCTACTATTATAATATAGCTATTAACTATCCCCTAAGTTACTATATATTTTTTTTATAATAGTACGTTATAGTATAGATATCTATTTATAGGGATATTAAATAATTTATTAACTAGGTAGGGTATTATATCTCCTACTATCTAGGGATCCCTATATACTTAATATCTCTAGCCTAGCATCCGCCCCTAATATATATTATTTAGACGCCGGTATAAGCCTCGTTAAACGGGGGCCTAGTACTTAGTATTATTATCTTAATTAGCCTACTACGAGGTATACTAGCGACGCGTATCTAGATGATATTTAAGAGCTAATAGAGGAGTAATCTCTTAGGAGGTCTCTTTAAAGATAGGGGGAGTAGGTTATTAAGGGTTCCTAGGCGGAATAACTACTTAAATAGTTATATTAGCGAGGGCTATATACTACTAGGGAGTAATACCCTTATTAAGGTAGTTATAAGAGTAAGTACCTAATAGTATTTCTCTAGGGTAAGGTTCTATTAATATAATATCTCTAAGGTTTACTAGTAGGTTAATAGACCTAACCTAGGTACTTAAATTGATCTTCCTTAGGCGTCTAGTACGCCTTATATTGTTACTCTTATAAGATTTAACTCTCTTATTAATAGTATTAGGGTATAGCTTAGAAGGTATTAATAAGGAGCTAGAGGAGCTATATTTAGTATAAGAAGGGCGATAATATATACTTTAAAGATAATTAGTATAGCTTATAAGACGTAGATTATTAGGGGGAGGAATAACGTCTATAGTAAGGTATTTAATAATAAAAATAACGTAGGAAGAAAAAATTAGTCGGGCGGTAGAGATATACTAAGATATTAGACGGTTAGACTAATATTAGTAGGTAAATCCATTTATTCCGATATATCTTTTAAACTACTACATTAATTTTTAATATTTTTAAAGCGTTAGATAGCTAAAAGTAAGCTATATAACTTTATTTAAATAGAAAATATTATAAACTGTTATTATATAGGTAGGTAGAATATAAAGAAATATTAGACTTTTAATATTCGCGCTAGTCTAGGAAAGGAATCTAGGGGACTTATTAACTAACTAATAAGGTGTAATAAGCTTAGGGTCCTAAATTATAGATATTCTATTATAGTAAGAAGATTACCTTATAATAGACTTTAATTATCTTTAAGTATATTATAAATATATTACTTATAAATTACCTTCTTATATAAGTCTGTTATATTAGTTATTTAAGGGCCTTATTAATATCTTATTATGTTATACTTCTTTTAAATTATTCTTATACTCTTTATACTTAAAGGTATTCCTATTAACTAACTCTTATAATAGATAATTAAACTCTCTTATTATACTATACTACCCTATTATATTATTAAGGTAGTAGCCCTCTTATAACCTTACTATCTTTAATATACTAAGTATCTAGGTTTAAGTCCTAGGTTATTATATAATTATAAGATTAATAGGGCTTATAAGAGGTACTACTACCTTTATAAGCCTTATAAATTAATTTATAATAATAGGATTTTAATATAATTTACTTATAATATATTAATAGGTTATAAGTCCCCTTTACCTTTTATACTTATTTATCTAGCCTCTTTACTTATAACCCTATTATTACCTTCTAGGGTAGAAAGTTACCCTATTATATTACCTTTATAATATAAGTTACTACCTTTAAAACTAAGGTAGAAGTAGTAATTTACTTAAGGGAGCGTAGTAAAATACTTTTATATAAATTATAAACCTCTAAGGAATTACTATACCTTAGTATAAAAGTAGGTAGTTAGGTAGCTATTACCTTAAATGGTATTTTAAATATAATAAGATAGTAGATAAGTCCTTTTATTATATACTTTTTATAATATATATTAATAGTTTTATAAGAGGGGTTAATTACCCTTATTATAATAGAGGTTAATAAGGAGTTAAAGGAGGTAAATAGACTAACCATCGAGTCGGGCTTCAGTACCATGGATTGGTACCGACCCGAATACTCGGTACCACCTCCTGGTACCGACCCGAAAAGCCCTCGGTACCTTGGCGAGTCGGGTTGGACCGACCCGAATCGCCAAGGTATCGCTAAGACGCTAAGCCCTTAATAAAATAGTAAGGGATACCAGATTTTTTTCAAAATTATCCCTATACCAAAAATAGATTTTTTTCAATTAGAATTTTAATACCCCCTTTAATTCCCTAGGGATATGCATTACTATTTTGCATTACCTTAAAGAATTACCTAGGTTAGGCTAGGTAATAATAATAATAATGCTTAGTAATATAGTAGTAAGTTATATATATAATAGTAAAACCTACTATAAATAGAAAATATTAGTAATATTATAGTTATTATTTCTATAGGAATAGCTAATTAGCTATTACCTTTTTATATTACCTTATTTACTATTAAGAATTACCTAGTTAGTAATAATGATAATGCTTAGTAATCTATTAGTAAGTTATATATATAGTACGAAATACTATTATAAATAAGAAATATTCCTGATATAATAGTCTTGGCAAAATAATATGGGTGGAACTAATGTCTTAGCGAGTCGGGTCAATACTTCGGTACCAATACTCGGTACCACCCCATGGTATTGACTCGAATACTCGGTACTAACTTTTGGTACCGACCCGAATACTCGGGCCAGGAATTTGGTATTGACTCGCCAAGAGTCGAGTCGGGTTCCCGACTCGAGTTTGAAGTACCGACCCGACGCGGTCAGTCTAGAGGTAAATATATTATTAAAGTATTCTACTATCTTTATATAAGTTAATTATATATTAGGGGGAGGATAATAATAATTTTAATAAGGGGGAGATAAGGGAGATAAAAGAGGATATAAAGGAGGAGGAAGAGGCTATTATACTTCCTACTATTATATTACCCGCCCCCGCTTTTATTAGCCCTAGCCGCCCTCTTTATAATAGTAGTTCTACTAGTACTACGCCCTCTACCTATAAGATTCGCGCCCTTTATACCCCTTACGCTCCTCCTACTTCTATTACTCCTACTCCTACGCCTACTCTACCTACTCTACCTACCCCTACTAGGGATATTACTTTATCCTTTAATTTATTTATTATAAGCCCTCCTTTATCTTTTATAAGCTCTAGCTTACCTTAATACGCTCCCCTTATAAAACTTTAATATTATACCTTTAAGGAAAGATTCTTTTCTTAAGTTATAAGGATTTTCCCCTTAATTAATTCTTTTCTTATATATCTCCCTATTAAAATCTCTATTATATAAATATAACTTATAACTTATTCTATATAACTTGATTTTATAATTAAATAGTTTTATTATAATATTATATACTAGTATTTTACTTATAATACTTCTTTATTATATATATATTATTATATTCCCTTTATAAGTCTTTAATATTTATATCTTTAATAGATATCTATTAGTTATATTCTATTTTATAATTACTTAATTAAGTAGTATTAAATACCTTTATTTTTTATTTTATCTAGGATTTATTCTACCTTATAATATTCTTTACTATTAATAAGTTTTGAAGAGATATAAATAGTTATTTACCTTTATTAAAATAACTTTAATATAATTTTAATAAAGAAATATAAAATATAAAATAGATTCTTTATATTATTAAAAAACTTAAGTAGTACGCCTAATATCTAATTATATCTACTACCTTAAAGGGATTAATATACTTATATAATAGTTTTTAATTTAATCTTTTCTATTTTAAATTCTTTATAATTAGTATTACTAGTTCTTCTATTATATAAGACTTTAAGATATAAAGTTTATTATAAAAGTTTATAATTTATACTTAAATAGTCTATTATTAATCTACTAGTATAACTCTTATTTTTAAAATATTTTTTATATAATCTTTAGTTATAAGTACTTCTCCTTCTAGAAAGTTATTCCTAACTTTATCTTTTATATATAAATTATATCTATATATTATAAAGAATAGTAAATAACCTAGTATAATATAAATACTATTAAAATATATAAATTTAGTTATTAAGAGTAATATAATCTAATTATCTTATTCTTTATTTAAAAATACCCTAAGGTAATATTTTAATATTTAGTTCTAGTATTTAATTTACCTATCTATTTATAAATAAAAGGTAGTACTTAGTTATCTCTTTATTTTTATATAATAGTAGACTTCTAATTAATAGCTACTTATAAATAAGGATCCCTAATCTAATATAATACCTATTAGTAAATTATAATATAATACTATATTCTTAAATAAGATCTTAGCTAATTTAATAGTAATATAAGTACTCTTAGTTAGAAGGTATTAGACTATCTTTATATACCTATTAATAATTATAAGAATAGAATTATATATAAAATTTCTATATTTACTAGGTAGTAAGCTTATAATAAAATTTATAAAAAGTTCTTCTTAAGGCCCTTTAAGTTATAATAATAATATTATAATATTATAGGGTTTATATCTAGGAGCTTTTACTCTTTAATATATTTTATAAGTTTAGATATATAGCTTAATATCTACTAATATTCTACTTTAATAATACTTATATTAAATTAACTCTAAGGTTTTCTATAACTTAAAATAACCTATTAAAGTATTATTATAATACCTTATAAAAATTTCTATATATAATACTAAATTATTTAATATATAAAGTACTCCTTTAAATCTTAGTAATCCTATCAAATTAACCTTTTAAGGCTATTTAATAGTATTTTACTTAGAAGTTATACGCTTTACCTTATCTTTTTATTTAATAATAAATAGATTATTACTTTATAATAAGAGGATAAGTTCTTTTAAGGATTCTAATCTAGCTTTAAAAGCTATTTTAAGTCTAGTAACTACTCTTACTAGTACTTATAGGATATATTATTTATAACTAATAACCCTAGTAATAGGATTAAGTAGTAGCGTTATTATATTACTTTAATACTAGGAAGGTAGCTTTACGCCCCTTCTATCTAAATATTTAGGCTTAATTAAGGGTTTCTTAAGCCCTCTTAAGCTAGATAAGTTTATATACTTATTTATTTCTTTTAGCTACTTTTAACTAGAGATAATACTTCCTAAATTTACTAGCTTATTTTATAAGGTAGGTAAGAGCTAGTTCAATAATATCTTAATATTATTATAATTAGGTTTATATAATAGAGTATTTATAGGATTCTTCTTACTAGGTTAATATTTAATATTAAAGTTATATATAACTAAATAAATAGCTTATTAAGCTTAGTAACTATTTAACTACTTTACTTATTTATATCCCCTAAGATTATTATAATTTATAAGTATTTTAATAGTATAATATTTACCTTTTATATAATATTACTATTACTTCAAGGCTTTAATAATTACTAACAGCTCTTAGTTATATATCTTATACCTAGTTTTAATTAGTATTAATTTATAAGACTAGAAAGCTACTAGATATTAAGCTAAATTATTATCTTATTAGGATAAGATAGCTATTATAGTAAAATTAGATATATCTATTTTAATCTAAATTTTCTTATTAGGATTAAAATATATTAAGATAGGTATAATTATAAAGGTATAATATAAGTTATAAAATACCTTCTCTTTACTAGCGCCTTATATAAATAGTTTTAACTTCTTCCTATCTTTACTACCTTTTAAAAGGCTAGTTAAGGGGGATACTATTTATAAATAGTAGTATATATAATACTAGTAGAAGTTTATAAATCTTAAGAATACTTAGACTTCCTAATATATAATTAGTACTAGCTAGTCTTAAATAGTAAATACCTTATAACTATTTATTAATATACTATTAGTACTTATAATAAATCTAAAGAATTCTATTAAATTAATATAAAATATATTTCTTTTAATTTATATAAAGTTAAAACTTTTATAACTATTTATATACCTAATAAGTATATTACTTATAACTTAAGATATCTTCTAAATAAATTAAGATATTATTAAGGTATATTATATAAGTAATATCTACTAGGTCTATTAAAGCTCTATTAATCTAGGCTTAAAAAGTTACTAAGGTATTTACTAACTTAAATAGTATAATTATATATTTAAAGTAATTACAATATATATAAAATACTATCTTCTACTTATTACCCTTATAAATATAAATCTTATAATAAGTATCCTTAAAGTCTAAGTTAATAAATATCTTTATACCTTATAAGTAATTAAGTATTTTATTAATTAAAGGAAGAGGATAATAATTCTTTACTATTACCTTATTTAACTTATAGTAGTTAATATATAATTATAAGCTACTATTATTCTTTAATATAAATAAAATAGGAGCTCTTATAAGATTAATATATTAAAATATATTAAAATAGGATATAATTAGTTAGACTAGCTATGTACTAGACGCGCGCTAATACTAATCTTAGTATCCTATGTATTCTATCTCTCTCTATATTATAATTACAAATTATAGGGGTTATATAGTAATATGAAATTAGTCCATTTTTATAGTAAGACTAATTCTTAAGAAATCTAAGAATTATTCTACGGGGGATCTAATAAACCCCTTAAAGAGACTAGTAAGCCTTATATATTATTTCCCCTTACGGGTTAATATAAGGGCGTGACCTATACTAAGCGTATACGACGTATAGCCTATTAAGTAGGTTATAATAATTACCTCCTCTCTTAAAGAAACTCGCCTTTAAGTTTATTATAAATAGCCTATTTAATTAAGTTTAATAAAAACCTTTAAACCTAGTACGGGATATAAGGAAAAGAACTTAATAAAGTAGGATTATACTTATATAGTAATTATAACATATAGTATTTATAACTCTATATTATAGTATAACTATCTATTACGCGTAGATATTATAATCTAAAATATATATATTATATATAATAACTTATCGTGTATAATAATAATAACTATACTAATATAGTCTTAGCGCCTTAGTATTATTATTATAATCCCTAAAACTTTCCTTAATACTTTATCTTTTATAACTATTATTAATATCTTTACTAGGTACTTAGCGCCCTCTCTTCTCATACGTATATAATACGTATAATATACGTAATAATAGCTAATTATATAGTATAGTATCTAATATCTAATATCTTAGATATTACATATAAGTTAGTTTACTAGCTCTTCGCGTAGATATAACTAATATAACGTAGCTTAATTTAATATAAAACGTATATAGTACGCCTAGCTTTTATAATAAAAGTAGAAGTAGATCCTAATACCTAGTTAGGTAATCTAATTATTAAGGATCCTATAGGAACTCCTATTATAAATCCTATAAAGATTCCTATTAATAATCCTATTAAGGAGCCTACTCCTCCTCTATATAACCTTATCCTTAAGCCCGCTTTTTACTCTAGTTCCGCCGTAAGTATTAATAATCCTTTTAGCTTAGATAATAATCCTATTATACCTACTTATTATTCCTCTTTTATAGAGGTAAGTACTTAGTTACGTTTTAATTATATAGCTAATATAAAGTAGTATATTATTCTTACCCTAGCTTCCCTAGCTACGCGTTCTTAGGGAGTTCCCTATCTTAAGTAAAATATATATAAGAGGTATATTTATTATATTAATAAAGGACCTATAAAGTATAGGTATTTATAATTATATTATACTTAGTATATATATTAATAGTATAAGTAACGCTATATTTATAATTACTAATAGGAAGAAGATAATATTAAAGTAGTATAACTATTATTTAAAAGTCTATTATAATTATAAACTAGTAGGTTTTCCCTATATTCTTAAGTTACTTTTATAGTTATAATATATACTAATTACTTAACTTCTAAATTCCTAATAATATGATCCTAGTTTATAATAAGGTAATTAAGCTTTATTAGTTAATTAATAACGCTAATTATCTAGATACTCTAGAGGATAAATTAAAGCTTTAAGAAGTAGGCGTTACCCTTATAAATACTATAGTTATAATCCGCTCTAAGCTAGCTGCTTATAACCGCGTCGTAGGATATCTAGGTAGTAAAAAGAAACTAATAAGTATATTAGAAGTATAGACTACTATTCTTTAAATAATAGAATATATTACTAAAACCCTTGTAGGTATTTATAATATTAAGTAAGCTAAGGTATACTTCCCTATACTTCTACTATATTTATTAATTATTATAACTATTACTTATATATCCTTAGGTAGGCCTTAAGCCCTTAGCCTCTAGCCTAGAGGATAAGATAGATATAGATAATAAAGAGTAGGTGCCCAGTATATTATTATTATATTACCTACGCTTATATAAGTAGCTAAGTAAGCTTTAACTACTTAGCGCTAGGCTTCCTTCTCCTAATTTAATTAGATAGTTTTTTATTTTTTTCCTAAGTTATTTTTATATACTAGCGCCCCTAAGGCGTTTTACCTACTCCTAGTAAATAAGATAAAAGCGATTAATACTCTTTACGCTTACTTTTAAGTAACTAATTTAATATCCTTTTTTCTATTTATTAATTCTATCTTAATATTTATAATTCCTACTTATAATAACGGCGCTTTTACTTTTTATTAAAGTCTTTACGTATTTCTTATATATCTTCTAGATTTTCTTCTAGAACCTATTAATTATATTAGGGAGGATATCCCTTCTACTTAATAAGATACTAGAGTTTACCCTTCTTTATCTTCTTATCTAAAATCTCTTTTAACTCCTACTACTTATTATTATTAATAAGTTCTAGAGGTAGTAGCTTAGGTATAGAGGTATTACCTTACCTGCGCGTATATAGCTCTAAGAGAGAAATATAGAAAATAGGGTAGATTATATATATTAATAGTAATACTAGGTGATATACCTACTTACTTAATAGTTTAAGGATACGGAATAGATTAATAAGCTTATATAATAGCTTCCTACTTAGTTACTTTTACTTTAAGTTCTTTATATTTAGTATAACTAAGTCTCTTTAGTTAAAAGATATTAACTTATACTTCCTATTATAGAACTTTACTTATATTTCTAGTACGTCTTACTATTAACTTAATAGGTCTTTATATAACTTATAAAGTTTTTAGATATATTATCTTATATCTAATACCTCCTCTTAGTAAGTTCTATCCCTAGAATATATAAGAATCTTAGGCTAATAGTTATAATAAAGCTTAAAAGGATTATAGCCTATTATTATATTCTTTATACTATAATATATAAATTCGGCTAGAGGTAATAACCCCGCCTAATTATCTTATCTATTACTATAGTAAGTTCTTAAATAATATTCTAATATCTAATTCTAATATTCTATTTAGCTATTAGTCTATAGATAGAAGGCTATACTTAGCCTATAATTTAACTTTAAATAGTAGTATAAGTTAGACTAATAAGCGCTTATAAATAGACTCCCTCGGTCTAATATAATATTATTAGGTATACTATACTTTAGGAAGACTTCCTTAAATAAGACGTTTATAAGATTAGTTACCTTATAGTCCTTTTATATAGGAAGGTAGCGAAGCATCTTTATATACCTATTAATAACTATAAGAATAGTATTATAAACCTATCTACGCTATTTATATAGGGGAAGATCTATAATAAAATCTATTATAATCGACCTCTATAACCTAGTAGGCTTAGGAAGCGCAGTTAAATTACTATATAGTCGATATTATTTCACCTTAACTCTTTAATAAATATTATAAGAATTAATATATTCTTTAATATCTACCTTTATACCTATCTAGGTATACTTTTAATAAAGGAGACTAAGTGTCTTATTAAGCCTAAAATACCCTATTAAGGGGTTGTTATAACAGCGTTTTAATAGCTCTTTATAGACTAATAAGTCTTTAGGAATATATAACTTCTTATTATACCTAAGTAAACCTTAACTATTAAATATCTATTTACTAGCTCTTTTAACTTATTTATCTATTATTTCGCTTATACGTCGCTAGCTAATAAAAATATCTTCTTATTAAAGTACTTTAATTAATTTAATTATAGACTTTAAAGTTATAGTATATACTATTTTATTCTTCGCTATTATACTAGCTAGAAAATGTAGAATAAGTTATTTATAATTAATAGTTCTAGTAATAGGGTTAAGCTATTTCTTAGCTACGTTATAGGTATATTAAGGTAGTATCTTACTTATACTCCCTATAATTTCAGGTTAAGGGTCCCTACGCCTTAATAGATATACTCTATCTAAAACTATTATTCTAATAGCTATATTAATAATTCCTAGTACTACTAATCTTACGGCTAGTACTAGTATCTATAACTACCTTACGTATATATTATATATTATAGTAAGTTCACCTTTATTACTAGAGGGTTATAAGCCCTATCCTAGTATAGGAAATACGTAGGCTTTAGTTATAGCATGGAAAATAGGGTTTAATAAACCTGCTACTATTAATAGCTTTTATTATAATATAAGGATAAGTTCATTTATCGCCCTACCCTTACTTTTATAATTAGGGCGCCTTAATAGCGTATTAGCTAGGTTAGTCTTACCTAGCCTATACTTAATAATAAAGTTATAAGTTAAGAGTCTTATTACCTATCTTACTTATTAACTATTTAAGGCCTTTATATTTATAAAACCCCTTAGGTTATTATAATTAGTAAGTACTTTAACTAGATAGAAACTACCTTCCAGGTAGTATCTCTACTACTTAAAGATTACGACTATTATAAGTAACTCCTTATTATAAGTTTTATAGCGTTCTTTAACTAAGTTTATTTTCTTACTCTAAAAGGCTATAGGATACTACTAACCTAATTCCTAGAGTTATAATAGAATACTAGCTAGTCTAAAATCTAATATATTAGTCTTAACTCGCGTAGGTAGCGTAGGGCTAAAATATCTTAATATTAGTATATTAAGAAATGCTTAATAAAGCACGTTAAATATATACTCCACTCTATTAAGCTAATTAAAAGGACCTATCTTAATACCTTTCATACTACCCTTTAATAGCCCTATTAAGGGTGACGTAATTTATAAATACTAATAAATAAAACGATAATAAAAATTTATAAATCCAAGAAAGATCTATACTTTATAGAAGCTCTTAGGCCTAGATTATAATTAGATAGTATCTACCCTACGCTAATCTATTATAACGCCTTTAGTTAAGATAATAAATCCTAAGAACTCTACTTTAATTATAAAGAACTAATATTTCTTTAGGTTAGTAAATAATTTATACTACTAAAGCCGCTTAAGTACTCTATATATATAATCCCTATACTTCGTATATAATTCTAAATAGATAAGAATATTATTAAGATAAATAATATAGAATTTATCTAGTAACCCTATTAAGGACTTATTAATATAAGCTTAAAAGGCTACTAGAGTATTTATAAGACTAAATAGTATTACTAAATACTTAAAATAACTATATCGCGTATGAAATATAGTCTTCTACTTATCTCCTTTTTAGATATAAATATAATGATACGTATCCTTAAGATTAAGTTTTATAAAGACCTTTACTCTATATAAGTAATCTAATATCTTACTAATTAGGGGTAAAGAGTGTCTATTTTTAATAGTTACCTTATTTAACCTACGGTAGTTAATATATAGATGTAGGCCTCTATCCTTCTTTAAGATAAATAGGATAGGTGATCCCGTAGGACTCTTAAAGTACTTAATCTATCCTTTTACTAAAACTTTATCTAGATAGTATCTTAATTCTACTAACTTTATATTTATTAGGTTATATAAGGGTCTATAAGGCGGGTTACTAGTTATATTAATAGTGTAATTACTTCCTTAATAGGATAGTAGATATCTAGCTTCTTTAACTAAGAATACGTCTAAGAACTTACTAAACTCTAGAGGTAATATATATAAATTAACTATATATTCTTTATCTAGATTACTTATACCTACTACTCTAAGTTTTAGTTATAGGATTAATAATATCGGAAATAAGAAGTATATAGATAGTAGGCTATTTCTTTAAGAACTTTATAAACCGTTATAGATTATTTAGTTAGAATAATAACTTATTAATTCTAAAATACTACTTCCTTATACCCGTATTAACCTTAATACCTACTATATACTATATGGGTCTACTAATAACTAGCGGTAGTCCTACCTTATCTAAATAGCGTAAGCTTATAAGATAATATTTAACTAGGAATTATAATTAAGATATCCTTTATACTTAAGAGGCTTACGCTTTAGGGTCGTCTTAACTTTATATTAATATAGTATTAGAGGTTTAACCTCTACTCCTTATAACCTCTCCCCCGATAATTTAGAGTCTTTAATAGGGTCTAGCCTTTTCCCTACTCCTTACTTACGTATCAGCCCTATTCGCCTATAATACTAAGGTTTAGGTATCTTCCTTTTTATTAGAATCCGCCTTATTTTAGTAGATTAGGATAACTTATAGTACTTCTTAATATAATTCTAATAAGTAATATCTAATAAGTCGCGTGATTCAGGCTTACTATAACTACTCTTACTACTATAACTACCTATTCCTTATCCTCTTATAGTATTATCCCTATTTATTTATAATTTTTTTACCTTTATCGCGATCCGCGTATTTATATAGTATATTTCGCTAGCCTTTCTTACCTAAGCTTTTAATCTTATTAATATTAGCCTTAAAGCGTACCGCTAATAATAGGAGTTTATCTCTTATATTAAGTAGGGACCCCTAATTTATAAGGGCGATTTAAAGCTCTTTAGTAAGCTTAGTATATAAATTTATTACCCGCTCGCTTTTAACTTTTTTAGGAAGTTATACTTCTAATAATATTAAGTATATTTTAAACTTATAAATTACTTATATTAGGTGTTAATATATATTAGTATACTATTAATATACGCTTAACTCCCTATTTATAGGATCCTTAATATAGTTTAATAAAAAGTCTATAAAATCCTTCTAATTTAATATTTCTAATAGATAAGAATATAAATAAGTAGCCTAAAGTTATTCTAGGTTACCTTTAAGCGCTAGTATTACGAATAGAATATGTAATATCTATATAATAAAGTTAAATAGGGTCTATAGAAAAGATATATTATATTATTATATCTAGTCTTAGTATTCACGGATATTCTTACTATAATAGTTAGGAATAGGGGTTAGCTTTAATATACTTTAGAAGGGACTTAAATACTCCTTAGTTTTACTATATATACGCTTCCGACCTATAGTACTATTATTATAAAGAGAAATCTATTCCCCTAATTCTAGGGCGGTAATATCTACTTTAACTTCTTTAAGTTACTAAATTTATAGTAACTCTTCTCGCTTACGCCTCGCCTACGTAAGGCGTTCTATTATAGGGGGAATACTTCCTTTATAATTCTCTAAATCTCCCTTAAGGGTATTTTTAGCGTTATTAGGTTTATTTATATCCCCTATATAACTTTCCCATTCCCTTTCCTATTAGCTAGGATTATTATTAATAGTATTTAATAAACTACTTTTATCTTAACTCTACTATAACGGTGTATTACTTATAATACTACTAGAGCGAGTTATATTTACTATAACTAATAATAGATTACTACCCTTAAATAGGTAGAAGAATTAGAATTATTATAATTATAAATTATAGGGGTTATATAGTAATATAAAATTAGTCTATTTTTATAGTAAGACTAATTCTTAAGAAATCTAAGAATTATTCTATAGGGGATCTAATAAACCCCCTAAAGAGACTAGTAAGCCTTATACGTCATTTCCCCTTACGGGTTAATATAAGGGCGTAACCTATGCTAAGCGCATACGACGTATAGCCTATTAAGTAGGTTATAATACTCTACTTATATAGCTAGTAATATAATAACTATTACTATTCTACCTATCTTAAAATGTTATAAGCCTAGGTATAAGGTATTTATTTATTTATTTACCTTAATGACTATTAATACTATCCCTTATAGATTACCTCTATATTAATACTACGTACTGCCGTAAAAAGGGGGCTAGAGAAGCTACTAATAGAAATTTCCGCTAAGACGCTAAACTAGCTGAAATCCTCTTTAACTTAAATAATAACGACCCCTTAGTAGTAGTATATAGTAGTTTACTAATTATATAAATAATATCTATTCCCTATATATACTAACTACCTTAGTAATAGTTATTTACCTAGCTAATACTATAGATAACACATAGTATTCTTATAAAAGAGGGCTAGGAAGATGGAGAAGGCTAGGAATACTTACTAACCTCCTTATAAATTAGCTATATCTATCCCTTCTTCCCTAGATTCTTCTCTCCCTCCTTCTTATTATTCTAATTATCTTATACTAGAACTTAAAGAATCTAAATAAGAAATCTATTAATAGCTAATTAAAATTTACCCTAAAGATCTTCTAACTAACCTTTAAGCGAACTACTACTTCCTCGATTTCCTATATCTCTACTAAGATATTAGTTATAAAATCGACTAAGAGGTAGCTACCGCTATTAACTATTAAGGAATACCGTTAGATAATACCTCCTTTATACCTTTACTAATACTAGAACTACGTCTCTAAAACTAATTACCGTCGTTTTTAAGGGAAGGCCTTAGAATACTAGGCGAAAGTATTATCTTCGGCCTTACTACTAGGTTAAAGCTACCCTCTATACGTCTATAGTCACCGACTCTAATACTATCTTAATCTCTAACGCTAAATCTATATAATTTAGATACCGATACTAAAGATATACCTCCTACCGGTATTAAAGTAGAGATTAGAGGGGGCGGTAACTACCCTATTACGCTTATTCCTATACTAGAATCTAGCCGTAACTAGCCGTTATACTCCTGGAATATATAGTCCTATATTATACTTAATAGCCTTGAAGCTATTACTAAGATAGACCGTATTATCCTTATAACCTAAAATCTTTAGGAGATTTAGGATAAAGTATAATAAGGCTTATAAGGTAATAAAGGCACGCTATAGTACTAATACTTATAATATAATTGAGGATAAGACTATCTCCTTAGTAGCCTAGAAGATCCTTAAGGACTTCTATAAGCCTTAAGGTACTAGTATCTTTAATAAGACCATCTATAATTTTAATACCCTCTTTTACGCTGTCTATAAAGATATTAGTAACTATATAAGTAAATTTAGAACTATTAATTTTAACCTAATTAACCTAGGATAAGTTAATAAAGGCCTACCTTAAGACTATTAAAGTAGATAGAAGCTGAAACTAAGGGGGCCGCGGCTAAGGGGGTAGTAATACTAGAGGTAAGCGTCTCTATATACTTACGGAGTTAGAAGACCTAGTCGTTAGCTTTATAGTTATATTAGATACGACTAGCCTTACTACTACTATCCTCCTAGATACGGCGTATAGCTAACATATCGTTAATAATTAAGATATCCTCGAAGAATACGAGCTGATTCCTAAGTAGCTAAGTCCCCTATCTATAGGATCGGCTAGGCCGGTCCCTACGTAGTAGGGCGTAGTACTACGGTTATCCCTTACGAGACTAATAAGGGAATTAGGGTAAAAGTACGCCTTACTAATATTCTTTACATCCTAGATACTTAATTAAATTAAATTTTAGTATTTTAGCTACTCCGTCTTAGAGCTAAAGTCTCCTTTAGCTTATAAGAGTATACTATTACTTATAAAGGCCACGTCTTTATATATACCTAATATAATAGCGTCTTCTATCTTAATACCTAGGACTATCTAACCCTTACCTTCGCGGTCCTAGTAACTATATTACCGCTTCTCTCTAAGTTAAAAGTATATATATTTACAGCCTTTTAAGTCTCTCTATCTATTAGCCTCTAATATACCTATATAAGTTATTTAAGCTAATAGAACCTAAAATAACTAATAAATATATCTAGTAGAATTAACCTTAGTAAGATTATCTCTAAGAATTATATATATCATATCTATATAGAGACCTAAATAATAAGGGCTCCGTACGACTATCTAATTACCCTAGGGAAGTACCTATATAAGTATATTAATAGCGACTTAGTAGGCTCTTACAAGGTTTATAAAGGGATCGCTACGGCTTATAATAGCTCTCGATTCTTTAGTATAATATTATATAACTATATTAAGAAATTAGATATTACTCTACTTAAGGTTAAAAGTAAGTTCCTACCGGCCTTTTAAGGCCTTTAAGGTAAACTAGAAGTGTCCTATATAATATATACGACGCTATTATACTAATAGTAGAGGGGAATTTAACTCTGTAGCCTTTATAAAGTACCGCTAGGCTAGCGGTATTATCTAGGAAAGTATAACACGAGATACTCCCTAGGCTAATAGTTCTATAGAGTGTCTTAGTAAGACCTTAATAGATAAGGCCTATACTATACTAGTAGATAGTAGAATAAACTATAACTACTAGCCTGAATTTATTTAAGCGGCTAGCTACCTCTAAAATAGCTCCCCTAAGTCTAGGTTTAAGATAATACCCTACGAGAAGTTTAATAGCTATTAGCTTAATCTCTCCTATCTATAAGTCCTTAGCTCTTAGACCTTCTATTATACTAGTAGGACTACTATTAAAATCGGTTACTTTAAGGCCTATTCCCGTCTAGGTTAACTTATTAGCTATGAAGGTAAGGCTATCTACTATCTTATTAATAATACAACTAGGAAGCTTACTTAGTCGTCTAATATCTACTTTATTAAGAAGGTCCCTATAAGCTATATTAAACTAAAAGCTAAGAGGTACGCGTTTATAGACCTCCCTTACTACTCTAAGTAGGTAGCCGATAATATAAGGGGGTAATCTCCCTCTAGAAGTAAATTATTACTAATCCAGATTAAAGATATACCGCTAATCTATACTAAAGACGTAGTAGCTAAGGATAAATACCCTAAAACCCCGTTAGATATCCGGCCTAAACTAAATTAGGCCTATCTAGTATTATTTTATTAAGATACTAACGAGCTTCTAGCGTTAATTAGGGTTCTATCTAGTTACCCTAAATTTAAAATACCTCCTAATAAACCGCGTGACAACTCCCTAGATCTATTAGTAATATTCGCCTTCCTAATAATAGCTAAAGTAATAGAACCCTTTAAATCTAAATTATATAAGGAAGCTATAGCGAATAACGCTAAGAAGGACTAGGAAGTAGTATTATAAGATAAATTTAACTCCCTTACGTAGAATAATACGTAGGTACTTAGGTAGCTACCTCTAGGTTAGAAGGTACTCCGGGGGAAGTAGGTATTTAAGTTTAAAAGGGGGCCTTATAGTAAAGTCCTCTATTATAAGGTACGCTAGGTAGTTAGGGGCTTTAAATAGTAGGAAGGGATTAATTATAATAAGACCTTCGCTTTAATAATAAAGCTGATAAATTATAAAGCTATCTTCGCGCTAGCTATATCCCTTAACTTAGAACTTATTATAGTAGCAAGTACCTAATAGACTAATTGTAATTATATATTTGATTATTAGAGAAGGGAAGCCTCTCCTAGGTATAAAGTAGCCTAGCGGAAGGCTTCCGCTCTCCGTAAGCTAGCTAAGGTAAACTACTAGCTATATATATAATAATACCGCTATAAAGAAAGAAAAGCGACGCCTATATTAATATTATTAAGGTCCTTAATAATAATAAAGTTAATAGCTTAGATAGTTATTATATTTACTTACTAGATACTATATATTACGAAGATTAGCTATATTATACTATATATTATATTTATAACTATAACCTTTCTATTTAACTAGATATTAAACCTTCTAGCTAGATAAGTATATACTAATAATTACCTCTATTTTATAATTATCCAATTTATTTATAGGGGTATTAGTTTTATTTACTAGTAGAGGTTAATAGTTATAGACTCGACCGTAAGGATCTAATAATTTTAGTAATAGTTTAAGTTAAGTAATAGATACGACGGGGTGGATATATATAACTAGGCTAAGTTAAAGTTAATAGGCTAGTAGCCTAACCTTTTTAATTACCTTAAAAGGCCCTATACATTATTAATAGAGTTTTAAACTTATTACCCCTAGGATTTTATAACCTCCCCTAAGCCTAAGGTAGGCTTTATTACCTACCTCTATTAATACTACTTTATATTTACTATTATAATATAATTTAGAGAAGATATTAGTAAAAGCTATTAACTCCTCTGCCTAATCTTATTTAAGCTATTATAAGCGGCTAAAGTCTTCTGTAAGGAGCTATTATAAGAGTATAGTAAGGGTGTCCTATATATTAAAATTATAGAGTACCTCGTTTAGAGAAATACTAGTTACTTAACTTTTAGAGTTATTAAGGTATCCCTATATATAGGGAAGGATTATACTCTAATTAAAACTATTTATATTTTATATTATATAGTATCGCAGCGCGATTTTAACTATCTAATTTATTTATTCTAATAGGTTATCTATTTAAGTATAGTACGCTGTTAAGGTTAATAATTTACAGCTAAGCTTCTAAAATACCGTTCTCTAATATAACGATATAAACTTACTATCTCTATTACTAATAATCCTATAGGGTATACCCTATCTATAAGCTATAAGATTAGTAAGAACTATATTAGCCTATTAGGCCGCTATTAAAATAGTCTATCTAGGTATAAGTAGAACCCTTTTAAAAAAATTATCTATAATAGTAAGGAGGCTATTATAACCTTTTATACCTATTAGTAGAAGTTTTATAATATAATCTATTATTATCTATTTATTAGGACTATACTTCTATAAGGCTTATATTATTTTATCTAGTTAAGTTAATATTCTAGATAGTACTCTATATAAGTCTGTAAGTACTATTATAAGTAATAGATATATAGAGAAGATACTATTTATTTATAGGTATAATAATCTTCTTTACTATAATAGAATATCTATAATTTAGGACCTTAAGCTTATCGCTACTTATCTATTTATTAATAAGTACCCTAGATTCCTTTCCTAGACTAGCGCGAATTTAGAACTCTAACATTTCTTTATATTCTACCTACGTCTACCCCTATACTCTATAATTTCTACTTAAATAAAGTTATATAGCTCCTATTCTACTATTTAATACTCTAAAAATATTTAAGATTAATATAGTACTTTAAAAGATATATTATAAATAATAGATCTCCCTACTAATATTAGTTTAACTATTAATATCTTAGTATATTCCTACTACCTAACTAATTTTTTCTTCCTACGTCTTTAATATCTAATTATAGATATTATTCCTCCCCCTTATAATCCCCGCCTTATAAGCTATACTAACTATCTTTAAAGTATCTATTATTACCCTTCTTATACTAAATATAGCTCCTCTAGCTCCCTATTAATACCTTCTAAGCGCGTAGCTCTTTCTAAGCTAGACCCTAATACTATTAATAAGAGGGTTAGATCTTATAAGACTAATAGTATAAGGCGTACTAGACGCTTAAAGAAGCCTAACTTAAGTACCTAGGTTAGATCTATTTACCCCCTAGTAAACCCTAGAGATATTACCTTAATAAAACCTCGCCCTAGAGAAATACTATTAAGTACTTATCATAGTTCGAGCATTACTATATCAGCCTAATTAGGACTAGCGTAGCCTTAGCGCGTACTATATTAGTTATATTATAGATATATTATAATACTATAGCTTTTATTCTCTTATTATACTATAAATACTATTACGTCGTCAAACCGATATTATTCTAGTCCCTAATATAATAAAAGCTATCCTTCTAGATATAGCAGTTAGCTATAAAGCTACTATACTAGTCGTAATTTAAAAATAGCCCTGTTACTATTAGAATACTATTACTATTAGCCTATTACTACGGAGTTCTAACCTACCTTACCTACCTACCAGCCGCCCTACTACGGCCTACTAGATACTAGTACGACCTCTTCACTAAGCAAGTCAACTAGTAAGCCTACTTCAAGGCAGACAAGACGGACGGTCCGATATTATCAGCTAGTAAGCCTACTATAAGGCAGCTAATTCAGAATAACACCTCCACTTCCACATTCCTACCTGCCTCCCTACCTACCTACCTACCTACCTACCTATAAGATATACCTCACGGCACGTATAAGTATAGCAACGGCACTAGTTATAATAGATAGCTAAATAAGTAATAGGGCTAGACTAATTAATAGATTAATAGATCTACGGGGTACTACAAATATAAGGGAATAGGAATAGACTAAGCGGTCACGGATAGAGCGGTGTTATATAATCAGGATAACAGGCATAGCACGCGGTGTCATATAATATTTATTAGTAAATGAGAAAACGTCGGATTTCAACGATTTAGAACGGAAGAATAGTCGCTAGAGCTCCTAATAGTAAAGGGGAGGGTATTATCATAGTTCCAGACTATATCAGCCTAATTAGGACTAGCGTGGCCTTAGCGCGTACTATATTAGTCGTGTTACAGATATATTATAATACTATAGCTTTTATTCTCTTATTATACTAGAATACCACGTCGTTAAACTAATATTATTCCAGTCCCTAATATAATAAAAGCTATCCTTCTAGACTATAATTAGCTATCTACTACCCTAGTTATAATTATTACAGCCCTATTATTATTTTATTATTATTAGAACCCTGTTACTATTAGCCTGTTACCACGGAGTTCTAACTACCCTACCTACCAGCCGCCCTACCACAGCCTACCTACCTACCAGATACCAGTTCAACCTCTTCGCTAAGCAAGTCGACTAGTAAGCCTACTTTAAGGCAGATAAGTTAGAAAGTAAGCCTACTTTAAGGTAGTTAAGTTAGAATAACACCTTCCTACCTACGCCTTATTATTCCTACCTACCTACCTACCTACCTACCTACGAGTCCCTAAGACACTTCCTTATAATAAGTATAAGTGTAGTAACGGAGCCTATTAGATATATGGATACGCCGGATAGCTAGACGAGTAATAGGGCAGACTAATTGATAGATTAATAGATCTACAGGGTACTACAGATATAAGGGAATAGGAAATGGACTAAGTATTAATAGGACGGTATCATGTAATCAGGACGACAGGTATAGCACGTGGTATCAGGTAATATATATTTTTAAATAAGAAAACGTCGGATATCAACGATTTAGAACGGAAGAATAGTCGCTAGAGCTCCTAATAGTAAAGGGGAGGGTAGTATTATAGTTCTAGCATCACTATATTAGCCTAATTAGGACTAGCGTAGCCTTGGCGCGTATTATATTAGTTGTATTATAGATATATTATAATACTATAGCTTTTATTCTCTTATTATACTATAAATACTATCACGTCGTTAAACTAATATTATTCTAGTCCCTAATAGTACTTATCCTTATAACTACCTCTATAATAGTATTACTCCCTAGTAGCGTATAGCCCTCGCTAATATAATTATATAAGTAGTTATTCCACCTAGGAACCCTTAATAACCTACTCCCCCTATCTTTAAAGAGACCCCCTAAGAAATTACTCCTCTACTAGCTCCTAAATATTATCTAGATACGCGTCGCTAGTACGCCTTATAATAGGCTAATTAAGATAATAATACTAAGTACTAGCCCCCTATTTAATAAGGCTTATACCGGCGTTAGAATAATATATATTAGGGGTAGACGCTAGGTTAGGGATATTAAGTATATAAGGATCCCTAGATAGTAGGAGATATAATACCCTACCTAGTTAATAAATTATTTAATACTCTTATAAATAGATATCTATACTATAATATACTATTATAAAAAAATTAATATAGTAACTTAGGGGATAGTTAATAGCTATATTATAATAGTAGGAAGAATAATTAGCTATCCCCTAACTAATTATATAAGCTAGCTAATATTAACTTATTACTTAAGGGGCTATAAAAGGAGGCTAAGCTTAGGGTATAACTTATTAATAATTTACTTAGTAATATAGATAATATTATTATTAATAGATAGTTTATAAGAAGGAGGACTATATATAATAAAGAATTTTTAGATAATATTATTAGTTATAATAACTATCTATCCTTTATTAGTAAGGGTATAACTAATATTAACACCTATATTAGTTAAACTACCTTCTAGATCTAAGGGTCTATTTATTATCTAATAGGTCCTCTTATTACTAATAATAGACTTAGGCTAAAATTTACCTAGATTTATATACTAGATAGTATATAGGAGTAAATAGACGTTTACTATTAATATTTTAATAATTTAAATTAAGATACCCTTACTTCTACTTAATATACCCTCTAGTCTATTAACCTATATATCTAAGGGTTTAAATCCTACTATAACCGCCTTAAAGAGGATAAACTATAATATCCTATTAATATTATAAGCGTCTATATCTAATAGCTAAATCCTAAATAATAAGATAAGGGTACCTATAATTACCCTACCTTTATAGAAGTTACCTATATTATAATAACTCCTAATAATATTATAAGAGGCCGGATTAAATAGGATATCTGTATTAAAACTATTAAGGGGCGCCTTATATTAATCCCTAATTAGTATCCTTCTTATATAGCCCTCTAGTATCTACTCCTATTTTTATTTAGTAAATAATTATAGTATAACCGCCTCTTATTAGCTAGCTATTAGCTTCTAGGTAACTATCTACTATATATATCGCGACGGAACTATATTACTAGTATACTTACCTAGTATACCTTAATTAGTAGTAATAATAAGCTAGAGTAGGAAGAGGGTAGTAACTCTAAGTAGGAACTAGACTAATATATTACCGGTAAGTATATACCTTAGGGTTATAATAGGTCTTAGCGAGTAATAAGATATTAATATTATATAAAATAGATATAGGTAAGACTATTTAATATATTTTCCTAGTTATTTTCTAGACCTAAATCTACTTAGTTATAAATAGTTATAAATTATTTAAATAACGGCTAGGAGATAGTTAATATAATTTAAATAATTAGCTAATTAATATCTAGATCTAGCCTAATTTCTTTAATTATACTATTAATAGTAGATATCTATTTAACTACTAGGCTACTAATATCTAGATATTAATAGAGCTTAATAACCTAAATTAATATTATTAGAATTAATAGACTATTTAAGCGGACTACTACTCTAGCCTAATAGATAAGCTTAGTACTAATCTAGATATCTCGCTTAAAGATATTAGTAGTAAGGTAACTATCCTCCTATTAATAATACTAGGAAGCCTACGTACTATAAAAGCGAGAATATAAGACGCTATAATAATAGTCTAAAAAAGGGGTAAACTTAATTTTTTATTACCTTTATATATAATCCTAAGTAGCCTAATATTTAGAGCTTACTAGAACCTAGTTAGATATTAGAGTACTATTATAATCTAATTACCCGTATCTTTAATTAGAAGCTTTAAGAGCTAATAGGGGACCTCCTTAAGTAATACGTCCTTAGTATTTATATAGGCTACTATTATATTATTAAGTTTTAGAAGCGAGGTCTCCTATATACTTATATTCTCCTTATTATATAGGAAGAGGATTAGATCTAGATAGTTAGCGACGTTCATAGTATTATTTAAGTATTTATCCCCCCTTAATAGGATAATAATACGCTACGTAAGTTAGTCCTATAGTATATAGTTTATAATCGCTATACTAGGGTCCCTAGTAATAGATATTTTAGTTAGGAGAAGAATTATTATAGTAAGGCTTTTCTAAAGGATTTTTACTAAGAGACGTCTTTTATATCTAATAGGAGTTATCCTTTCTATAAATATCTAGTCGGCCCCCCTAAACCTAATTCCTCTATTAATAATAGATAGGTTATCCCTTATAACCCGTACTTATTAAAGAAATATGGTACTTATATTAATATTAAGATCTATAGCTCTATTAAGTCTATTTTCTATCTATATAAATATATTTATAAGGGACTTAATTAGGCTAATATCTCCCTTACTAGGAATTATATATATAATGATAATAACCCTACTCCTAACGGCTAGCCGTAATAGTAAGGGGAGTTAGTAGATAAGATTATAAAGTATTAGTCCGCCTACTAGATTAAGTCTACTAAGGCTATCTAGAAGATACTCTTATTTAATATAGGTATTATAAAGCCTTATATAGAGCGTTTATAAATCTACCTCCTAGACTAATAGCGTACCCTTTTTAAGCCGGCTAATAACTAGGCTACTAATAAGGCTACTAAATAAAAGCTAATAGATAGTAATAAGCTCCGTAGGACTATATTAATAAAGTTTCTTAGTATAAACTATCTTACTAAGGAAGCTTATAATAATAGTTAGCTATTACCTTTTATAAAATAGAACGGGAAACGTCTAGCTATTATAAGGGATCTACTCTACTATCTATACGCGGATTTTCCTAAGTTCTTTACGTAGAATAAAAGAAATAAATAATAGAAAATCTATAAAAAGGGGGAGACTCTTAGGCGTATTAATTTTATTAGCCCGAAAATAAAGGATCTCTACTATTACTAACTACTCCTCTACTACGTTAAGGGGGCTATATTATTTAATAACCTCCGGATAGTAGACGGCTAGCTAATAGGTTAGAAGGAGGCCTACATAGAGCTTAGGTTAACTAAAAATAATAGATATACTAATAAGATCCTTAATAAGGGAAAGGATTTTTAGGGAGGTTATAAGCTACGTAGTCTTTTTATATTAGTATTAATTAAACTCTAACCTACTAACGCCCTTACCTTATAGAATAAGTATAAGGAGCATATCTTAAATAACTACTTATACCTCCTACGACGGGATTTTTTAACGCTTTAGATCCCAGATAATTATTATAAGTAATAGTTATTTACTAAATAGTACGCCCTTTACCTAATTAACGGCTAATTAGAATATTAATTAACCCCTAAATATACTAAGGATCTAGCCCGATATAGCCTACCTATTCTAACTATTCCATTTAATAATTTTAATAACATTCTAAATAGACTTTTACGGGAAGAAATATCTTACTAAATTACCTCTAATAAGGCCGAGGTCTTATAGAATAGGCTAAATACTAATTAATACTACGCTACTAATTAGATCATCGCCGCTATTAACGCTAATACTAATAATAAACTCGGTACTCTAGGTATACTATTCTTCCTTAATAGTACTAGGGGGACTAGTAAGATAATAGTATAAAATACTATTATAGAAAGGCTATATTCCTAGTAAAAGGTTACTCTAATAGTAGCATCTTCTAGTATTATATTAATACTACTATAGGGAGGTTAAACTACTTACTTATAATTTAAGATACCCCTTAATTCTAATACTACCTCCTTATATAGGATTAAGAAGGGGACTAATCTTACTAAGCTAATTAAGCGAGCCTATATTATCTTTTAGGATAAGTCTCTTATATAGAGTTAATATAATATAGAAGCTATTAGTTAGAGCCTTTAGGATATTTATAGTAATAACTAGGCTTATTTTAGGGGTAAGGTAGTCTACTTTTATAGTAACTTCTAATAAATACTCCTAGTTATTCTAGGAGGATCTAGTAGCTAGGTTATTAAGGCGTGTCTTTAGAAGGCCTATTTCTAGAATAAGGTTATATATTTAAATCTTACTATTAATAAGCGACTTAATAATCCCGACCTAATAGATACTATATATTATAAAATAGGACTATTTATAAGTAATCTCCTCGCTATTAGTAATAGTATTAATATCCGGAAAAGCCCTACTACTAATATAGACGTATTATATTAGAGATATAGTTATACCACTAGAAATACTATTAATAATTTAGTTAAGAATATCTATACTAATATTAGGATAAATATCTCTTAGAGGGTTTATCTATTATAACGGGCTATTCTCGCTATTACTAATAAAGACGTTATTAGTATTAATATTAAGATAATATCGCGTATCCCTAGCGATATAATAATATACTAGAGTATTAATCGTATTATATTAGAAGAAGATAATGAACTCTTCCCCCCTAAGTACTTTTATAGGTTCTATAAACCCTCCCTACCGTCTTATAAGCTATACGTTAAGCTGGGCGTACTAGTTATACTACTAAGGAACCTTAATCCGCTACGTCTATATAATAGGACCTGACTACGGGTAACGAGATATAGTAAGTATATCTTTAAGGGGGAGATTATAAGCGGTACTTATAATAGCGAGAAGGTAATACTATTTAAGACGCCGTTATAATCTAATGAAAATAATAGGTGGATTCCTACCCCCTTTATCTATAAGTAGTACCCTATCTAACTAGTATTTATTATAACTATTAATAAATTATAAGGCTAATTAATAAAGTACGTAGGTATTAACTTATAGACTAGGCCTACTTTCAGTTATAGTTAGCTATACGTAGCTCTATTACAGGTAACGAGATAGGGAAACCTCTATATTATTAGGCCTAAAACTCCTAAATATATATCTAGCCGAATAATAAGAAATATTATATATAAGTAGGTACTATTAGATAATAGGTAAACTACCCTAATATATTAGTCGTAACTTATTATTAACGCCTAGATCCTATTAATAGCTACTTAGCGGCCTATAAGAATACTAATTATAATATTAGAAGTATAAAAACGGCCTGATACTATACTTAGTTATATAATTATATCTTTATATTAGACCGTAATATTAGACTTTCTAATAATAAAAATAAGCTATTCTACTATTTAATTTATTAAATACGGCCGGTTAAACTTCGGAGGGCCGGATTAATATTAGGCTATATTAACTCTTATATCTAATAGATTCCTCTATATTAATATAATAAATCTAGTAGGACTATTAATAGTTATCGTAAGAGTATAAATGATATATTATAATATAAGGGATATAATAATTTAAGAATCACGTTAAACGGTCTAGTAGCGTAGAAGTTATTAGTAGAATAGAATATTACTATATTAGATATCCCGTAGTTAGTCAGGTACTTAGTAGATAGTATTAGTCTTTTAATACTTCTATCTTAATAATAATAACGTCTTTTCCTAATAATAACTAATATAATAAGTCGTCTAATAATAGTATACTTAGTTATACCCTATTAGTCCTAAATAGTAATGTTATAGTAGAGTTATAATGTAATAAGGCCTAATAACTATTTATTAATACTCTAGTACTAGGTAACTATCGTAAATAATCCCTTGATTTAAAAATTAACATTTTTAGTAATATTTACCCTATATCTCCTATAATACTTAAGGGGGGTCTTAGTATCTATAAAAGTTTATACGAATATCTATTATATTTAGACTTTAATTTACCTTATAACTATTATTACTTACTAATAAATAGAAGAATTATACTTTTAAGTATACTTTTCCTAAGTAAAAATCTTGAATTTTTACAGGTATTTTCTAATACCTACTATAATATTACTAATTATAAGCTAGCTAGAAAATATCTTTTTCTAAGGTATTTAGTATATATAGTCTTTCGCGGCTATTATTAAAGTTTATATAATAGATTAGTCTATTATAGACCTTAAAGCGTAACCCCTATAAAGTCTTACTATCTAGTATAACTAGGTCTTTATTTACTAGTATAAGTATTCCTAGTAGCTAGGACTATTAGCCGTCCTGTTAGTACGCCTAGGCGAGGCGCTTTTTAAACTCCTCCGATATCTTAATAAGTATAATATAATAAATAAGACTAGGTAACTTATTATATTATAAGTAAGCCTTTATAAAGGTAGCTACGTATAAGGTATTAAGTATAATAGCCTCTTATTAATTATAATTAATAAGGCCCTTCTTACTAAAGCCTTTAATATATAAGGTATCTAATAATTTAATAGTATTAATAGAGGTCTTCCCGTCCCCTTAAAGTCTAGATAGTATATTAGGGATAATATTAGATTTCCCTAATTTATACTTTACTACTAAGTTAAATTATAATAGATATAACGAGGTATAAATTAACTATAGATTAAAGTTATTAGTTAAGGAAGTAGTAAGACTAGTTTAATATAAGATAGGAACTACCGCTAAGTAATTAGTATAAATAATTATTAGTAATTTCTAGGATAATTTAATAAGGTAGTAAGTCCGTCTTATAACCTATTTAATACTAGCTACCTCTAGCTTAGTTAGCTAGTAGTTCTATATAGCCTAGTTAAGTATTTTACTAAGGAATATTATTAGTTAAACTAAGGTCCTAGGAAAGCCTTTTATTATATTATCCTTAATATAATAGATTATTATTATAAATCCCTACTTTTTAGAGGTATCTAGATCTATAAATAAGATCCTTATTTTATTAAAATAGATAAGGAATATAGGACTACTAAAAGCGGACTTTAAGTCTATAAAAGTATCCTTCTTATTATTAGTAGGATTATATACTACTTATATAGATTAAATCTTTCTTATAAAGCCTTTAATACCCTTAGGAAGGGAGCTAGTAAGGTTAGTCTTATATTTCTATAATAGATCCGTACGCTAAGCGTATCTAGGGATAGATAAGTATAACTAGCCTATAAGTCCTAGGAAAATCTCGAGGTCTTATAACGAAAATAGGAATAGTAAGGTATTAATTACTTTAAGTTTCTCCTCTAATATAAATAGGCTGAGGGAACCTACCTTTTAGCCTAGTAGGGTAATAGACGGGTAGCTAAGGGATATTTTCTTTAGATTAAGACTAATTTAACGGCTTTAATAGAGACTAAAAAGCGCTTATAGGTAAGTAAGATACTCCGGTAAGGTTTTTAAGAAGGTAACTATATTATCTACGTAAACTCTTATAAACTTCTTAAAAGGACGGAGAAGCTTATTAGTTTATCTCTAAATATAGGGCGGAGAGCCCTTATAACCTATTAGAATAATATAGTACTACTCCTATCCCTAATATAAAATAACTGTAAGCTTATACCTATCCCATTTTAATATACTAAATTAATAAAACTAACTAGTACTATTTATAGTAGATATAAATAGGAAGCTAGTTATTATAAAGGTAAGTTTTAATTATAAAGGTAAGGGGTAACTATCTAATTAAGTAATGTTATTAAGACCGCGTATATCTACTACTATATAGCCCTTATATCCTTTTAATGTATCTCGCTAGACTATAAAAATAGGGTAGTTAAAAGGTATTAATTAGTTTAACTATAATATTTTCCCTTAGGAATATAACTTCCTAAATATCTTATTAATTAAGTCTTTATCCTTCTAACTAACTAGGTATATATATAAGGGCTTAAGGTCTATATTAGGCTTTAATAGTATTAATATCTATTTACTTTTAGGGATATCTACTATTATATCCTAATTAGTCTAGATCTTAGGGAATTTAGCTACTACTTTAATAAATTTCTATACTACCTTAGGTAGTCCGTAGACTGTAATACTATTAGGTAGTATATATTTAAGAGTAGGATCTACTATTATAATTAAAGACCTTATTATAGAAGGCTATACTATACTAATAAATACTACTACTACTAGGATAGTAAAGCCTTTTATAATAGTCTTTTATAAGCTTATATTACTAGTAGCCTTATAGGCGTCTACTAGTATAACAAGATAAGCGCCGTCCTAATTATACTTAATAAGCGACCTAAGCCGTGCCTTTTAAGGTAACTATATAGATATAGGCGAAGTATTAAGTATATAGACTTCTAATATAGATAAATTAGTAATATATATAAAGATACCTCCCTTAGAGCCGAAGTTTTAAGTATATTCTAGTTTAAATAGGAAGTCTCTATTAGCTAGGATATCTCCTTTATAGACTACGGGTACCTAGATAGTTAAATATAGTAGAATAATAATAGACGCCTTAGCCTTAATAGTATATTTAGCGTTAAGTAATAACTATATATAAACTTTAATTAGTAATATAAGGTCTTAATAAGAACCTAATATTACTATTTACTTACTAAAATCTAGGATTACCTTTTATAGTACTAGGATATTATTACTAATAAGTAGGTTAGCCTTTAAATCCTTTATAATATAAACTTCTATAAGTATTAAGGTAGTTACTAGTCTCTTACTAATAGTTCTATTAATAAATATTTTAACTAAAGCGTACTTATTAGTCTTTATAATCTTATTACTAATACCTCGTACTAGTATTAGGGATACTATCTTCTTAATCTCTATATTTAGTAGTACCCTTATAAGATAGTTTTAGTTAATTAGTATAATAAAATAGCCGCTATTAAGGTAGACTTTAATCTACCCTCTAGCCTTAGACTATACTACGTTAATAGTAGCGTATTTCTATCCCTTAAAGCTATATCCCAGGGCTTTTAATTAGTCTAGAAGAACGGTTAATTCTACTAATATTAATTAATTAATAGGCGTTATAAGATAGGCTATAATTATCTTCTTAGCTATTACAGGGGCGGATATAATTATAAAAGGTTTCTATACTATCTAATATTACTTTTATAGATAACTAAATAACTTATTTCTTAATAAGAATATAAAGGTATAAGAGGAGTAGGTATAAATATTTATATTAGGCTAATTTATAAAGTTTACCTTAGGTTCTTATTAACTATAGTTAATAAGGTCCTTATTTATTCTTAAAGACTTACTTATATAGAATAAGTTATTCTAATCTTATAATAGGTCTAGTTATTTAATATTATAAGCGTCGCCTTATATTATAATATAATACTCTTAATAACTATTAGGATTACTATTAGTAAAGTCTTCTACTATATCCTTTATAGTAGCCTAGTATACTTATTATAATAAAAAGCGCGGTATATAATTATTGTATAATTAACTACCTAGCTAGTAATTCCCTTAACCCGGCCTTATAAGCTGTAATAGTCGTTAGAGCTAAGGTTAATTAGGTTACTATATAGAATCTAACGCGTTTACTAGGCCGGTTATAATTTAAAGCCTTCATACTAGAGGTAAGATTTAAGGGGCATTTTAACGAAACTACTAGCTTTAATAAGGCTGTTAATTTATTTAATAAGCCTAGTTATTTTAAAAGGGTAAGAACGGGGGGCAAGTATTACTGTAAGACTAGTTACCCTACTAGAATAGCTGGTACTCTACTCTATTATTAGAAGAACCATACTAACCGGATTACCTAATAGGCCTATATTTATGACTATGATATTATTATAGCCTATTACTTAGAGTACTAGTAGAAGCTCTCTACCTACTTATATAAACCTACTATTTATACTTCCTATCCTTAAGTTCTAATAAGAAGTTATTAATAGAGGTCTAGTTAGTAGGATAGTAAATATTACGGCGAAGTTTAAAGTTAATAGTATTATATATAATATTAAGTTAAATCTTTATATCTTTTAACCTAGTATCTTTTATAAAGCGTAATATCTTAGTACTAAACTCTTATAGCTTATAATAGCTAGTAGTATCCTTTATAATAAACTTCTTATATAGTATACTATTAATAGAGATATTTAATAGCTATTAGAACCTTCTTAGTAGTAGTTATACCTATTTATTAATACTATTACTAAAGGTTACTATCCTTTATTCTATCTTAGAGAGCTTACTATTATACTATTTAAGTGCTTATCTATAAAGGCTTAGCTAAAGGTTATTTCTAATAGTAGTAGGATCCTTAAGTAAGTATATTTACTTAGCTCGATCGGTAAACATATAAATATCCTGAAAGTAAGTATCCTTTCCAGTATACTTAAAAGCTAAACCGGTACTAATAGATTTACTATTATATATAGGATTAAAGAATCCTAAGTCCCTAGAGTTCTATTAGGAATAATTATTACCGCTATTAACTCTAGTTAATATACCTACTTCACCTAGTTAGCTAGGTTAACTAGGCTTACCAGGCTAACTAGCTGGTCTAGGAGGGCCTAGTAGGCTAGGTATAGTAGGGTTCTCCCGAATATATTGAGCTATAGCAGTATTAATAGTTACTTACATGATAGGGTTAATAGTGAAGGTTATTATACTACTAGACAATTATTAATAGGTAGAAGTATTAGGTTTAAGGCTAATTAGTTATCTATAAATAGCCTCTTCAGCCGATATTTACCTAGTAGTAGTAGTACTATTAAGAGACGAGGTGGTCTATAATTCACTTAGTAAGGGAGGACTATTAAGGAGCTTGCGAGAGGCTTCTATTCCCTTATTAAAGCGTGAGATAGCCTTATAAATAGTAGGTTTATTAATTGCCTAGTCTTAAGGCTAAGACTATATAGTAGCCTTAAGGAGGCTAACTACTTTTAAGGATATAGATCTAGAACGGGTACCTCTTTATCTAGCGGAGGAAGAGGCTTCTTAGCCTAATCTAGCAGGTCTAAGGGTGTCCTTTATAATAGAAGAGATAATACAGCGAGCGGCGTTGTTAATTAAAGATGTAAAGACGTATCTAGTCTGTATGAATTTTATCTAACTGAAAAGCAAGTTCCGCTACTTCCCGAGAAAGTTTAGGGAGCCACGATGACGGAAAGTAGAGAAGTATTAGGAAAGAGCGGTGAATTTGTTAGGGCCTTGGCAGAAATTCTCTGTCTTGGCACTAACTCTCCGGAGGTATAGGGAAGGTTAGTGAAGGCTTCTGCAGACGAGAAGTCTACTATAATAGCCTTGCTATAATACTTGCGTAAGGTCTCTAGGATACTATTAAGGTCCTTAATAGTAAGGTACGTCGTTAATATATGGAGGGGTAAGAGAGGTAGAGGGTAGAGGGGTAAAGGAGGCAGAGGGCAGAGGGCAGAGGGTAGAGGGTTAAAGGGCGAGGGCTAAGGGGCTAAGGGGTCAAGGGTAGCGGCGAGGGTAGAGGGTAGAGGGTAAGGGTGAGGGCAGAGGGTTAAGGGGAGGGTTAAGGGGAGAAGAGGATAGGATGCTACGCTAGGCGCTAGGTAGCATAGGTAAAGTGTTAAGTAAATCACTACTACCGTATATCTGATTATCTCCTAGTAGTAGGGAGATCGAGCGTTAGCGCTGCTGGGGGGTTGGGCGCTAGGTAGGCGGGGTAAAGGTAGCCGCTAGCCTTCTAGTTAACCCTTCCCTTAGGGGGGTGCGGTAGCTAGCGGCCCTCCCCCTAAGGGTTATTTACCCCCCTTACCTAGCATTTAGACCACGTGATTCCCCGGGGTAGGTACCCCTCAAACCGCCCCTAGGATATAGGCCGGCACCCCCTCTGAGAGGAGGGCCGCTGCGCCTAAGTGCCCGTTGACGTCCCTCACCTAGCGTTTAGACGGTGGGACGCCTCGGGGGGGCTATCCCCGGGGGATCCCCCGGAGGGAGGGCCGGCGGCTAAGGGCCCTTCACGCCACTTACCTAGCACTTAGATTACGTGACGCTCTAGGGTAGGCCCCCCCCCTAAGCAAGGCTACCGGCTAGTTATGACTAAGGCCCCTTCACCGCGCTCACCTAGTATTCAGATTATAAGACCCTCTGGGAGGGGCCGCCCTGAATGGAAAGGTAGCGGCCCCTACGGCTATAATCACTTTCCCCCCCCCCACCTAGCGCTTAGACTACGTGACCCTCCGGGGACCCAGCCCCCCTAAGCCGGGCTAGCGGGGGGCTAGCCCCAAGCCTCGTTCACTCCGCTCACCTAGCGCTCGAATCACGTGAGCCTCCGGGGGGCCCGTCCCCGGAGGCCCCCCAAGACGAGGGCCCTTCACCCCCCCTACCTGGCCTTCGGATCACGTGATCCTCCGGGGTAGGCACCCCCCTCAACCCCCCCGGAGGGCCCCCCCTGAAAGGCGGGCTAGGGGCTGGCCGGCCATAAGGCTCGTTCACCCCGCTCACCTAGCGCTCGGACCACGTGACCCTACGGGGAGCCTAATCCCGGAGGACTCCCCGTAGGTAAGGCTACCAGCTAGCCTGAGGTTCATTCACCCGCCTTACCTGGCGCTCCAAGCCCGTGATCCTCCGGGGAGCCTACCTCTGGGAGACCCCTCTAGGCGTAGCCGCCGGCTGGCCTGCCTAAGGCCCCTTCAGGTTACTTACCTAGCGCTCGGAGCACGTGGCCCTCCGGGGACTAAGCCCCCTAGCTAGACCACCGCCGGCCCGCCCTAAGGCCCGCTTACTCTACTCACCTAGCGCTCGGGGCACGTGACCCTTCGGGGAGCCTACCCCCAGGAGACCCCTCTAGGCGTGGCTACTAACCGGCCAGCCCGAGGCTCGTTTACCTCCTTTACCCGGCGCTCGGATCACATAACGATACCGGCACGGAGCCTACCCCTAAGTAAGGCCCGCGGCCGGTTACGTCTAAGGCCTACGCCTAGGGATCCTTCACCGGGCTCACCTAGTATTCCGATTACGTGATCCCCCGGGACCGGCCGGTAGCCACGCCTACGGGGGGTTCTTTAGGGATGGCCTCCCCGAGGTGTCCCACAATCTAATGCTAGGAGAGAGGGGTGAGCGGGCCTTAGCTTTAGGGGGTCCCCTGGGGACGGGCGCCTACCTAAGGCCCACGCGATCTGAGCGCTAGGTGAGGGACGTAAAAGAGGCTCGAGGGGGTCAGCCGCTGGCCACGCCCGGGGGATCTTAGTCCCCGGAGGGTCACGTAATCTAAGCGCTAGGTGAGGGGGGTGAATAAACCTTAGGGCCGGCCGGCCGGCGGCCCTCCTTCTAGGGGCGGCTCCGGGGGTCTCCGGGGGGGGTTTACGGCCCTTACCTAGCGTTCGGGGGGGTTAAGATTAACCCCCCCCCCGATCGGCCCCCTATAGCCCCCGGAGGGATCGGAAGGGGGGAGTAGGATTTTTACCTCGCCGCCGCCCCCCCTAGCGGCGGCCTCGCTTTGTTTACGCTGAGGGGGGTGCCGGCGGTCGACCCATATCCTAAGGGTGGTTCGGGGGGCCTCCCCCAGGCGTCCTATAGTCTGAACGCCAGGTAAGGGGGGTGAATAAGCCTTAGGGCGGGCCGGTTAGTGGCCCTGCCCTAGGGGGGCCCTCCGGGGAAGTCCTCCCCGAAGGGTCACGTGCCCTAAGCGCTAGGTGAGTGACGTGAAGGGTCTATAGGCTAGCAGAGTCCTTCGTTGATTTCTCTCGTCTCCCTTCGTGACGCCCGGAGTTGAGCGCCACAAACCCTTGGGGGCGGGATTAGCACGTACCTTAAGTGACCGCTAGAATGGTCACCGGTACCCTAGCGCGCGTTGAGGCTGAGGCGGTGGCCTACCACCTCAGCCACGGGATAAGGCCTTGGTATAGGCCCTTCCCCGTGCCGGGAACCTCGCGGAAGGTAGTGTAGCATGGCCGCACTCCCCCCCACTAACCTAGACCTCGAACGCCGGCGCGCAGCAGAAGAGGCCTAGCCTATGACTGGCGTCAGCAGCAGGTAAAAAACCGTACCGAACACGAAGTGTCCACCAGACTTGCCCTCCAATTGTTCCTCGTTACACGAATACCCTCGACGTAAACCGAAGGGTTAGGCTATAGTATAAGTGGCTCCGGCCACCCACCCTTGTCTAGTCTCTTGACTCAACCTGTGTGAGTTCCGGGTCTTGCCTGTAAAGGAAGTCTTCGGAGAGAGAGGGCGTCGCCATAAACATGACTGGCTTAAAGAAGTAATCCCCCGACGAGGTTACTTAAGGGATTTAAATTGTACTCATTCCAATTACAAGACCTAAAAGAGCCCTGTATCAGTATTTATTGTCACTACCTCCCCGTGTCGGGATTGGGTAATTTGCGCGCCTGCTGCCTTCCTTGGATGTGGTAGCCGTTTCTCAGGCTCCCTCTCCGGAGTAGAACCCT